>OGQX01000121.1_pt1 | contig 90604 bp, 117 predicted proteins | sample 1553291 | NCBI WGS metagenome assembly OGQX01 (sample SAMEA2580030, study PRJEB22360) | human gut metagenome | biome: human gut; feature: human-associated habitat; material: faeces | place: Denmark | collected 2008/2010
GGCAGAGCTGCCGGGGCCGGAATTGCCGGGGCGGCTGCGGGGGGGGCCGCTGCATCAGCCGCAGGGGCGGCGATACGCGGTCTTTCCACCGGCTCAAAAGTGTGGTCAGTGGTAAAGGGTGTGGGAGGCAAGCTGGGGGGAATACTCGGCACTCTTACCGCGCTGGATATTTTGGGCAAGGTCAGCACAGGCCTGTTTTCCGGCGACGCTTCTCTGTCTTGGGGGGCCAAGCTTAATTATGGGATAGCCGGCGTTCTTGGCCTGGCAAGCTTCATCCCTAAAATCGGATGGATTACCGGCCCCCTGGGCGAGTGGTTTGCGTCAATGGGCGACGACATCAAGGAGGCGGACACGGCGAAATACATGCAGGGCCAGTATTCACAGGCGCTTAAATCCGCCCCCGGCAAGGGCCTTAAAAACGTTTACCGGAAACAGCTGCTCAATTTGTTTCAGTCGGAAGAATCCGGGACGCGGGGCGACCGAACGGTTTCCTCCGTGCAGGAAGAATTGCGGCAGGAAATCTCAAGGCAGACTGCGATACTTGATAAACAACTCCGCGATAACACGGCTATTTCCGACGGGCAAAAAGCTTTGCTCAAGCGCCGTCTTGAATACCTCCGCAGCATTGACGACGCCACCATATCCCGGTGGACGGAGCAGCTGCTTGACGAAACGAAGAATGCGGCTGGACGGGCCAAGTATGATGCGGTCATCGCCGCCGAACAGGAAGCCGCCAGACGGGCGAATGAAGAACGGAGAGCCGCTGAACGTTATGGTCAGGTTAAGGACAACCGCGTTAAATTGCAGGAGGCGGAAATCAGGTACGCGTCCGGGATAGACCAGCAGATGTTCTGGTGGCGCAGGCGGCGGACGGCATTGCAGGAAGCGCAGCCTGACGTTCAAGCGCTGCTGACCGGCCCGGACACCGGAGCTTACATGACGGAAAAGCTTGGAGCCGATTTCCGCATCCGGGGGACCGAAGACATTAAAAAAGTGCTGGATGCGGCAGGGGAATCCGAAGACACGGTAATTTTTGCCAGCGAAAATGTGCTGAACCTCCAAAAAGCCTACGAGAAAATTCTCGACTACGAAAAAGAAGAGAAAAAACTCCGGGATTCCAAGCAGGAATACGACAGGCAGGAGGAAGAGCGGACGCGAAGCCTCAACGTGCTTAAACAGAAACTCTATCTTGACCAGGCTTACGCCGCAGGGCTTATCAACGCGGAACAGCGGACGCAATATGAAGACCAGCTCAAGGCTATTGACACGGCAAAATCTTTCATGGATGCCGGCATGGGCCGGGAGGAAGCCATGCAGATGGGCGTGGCTTCGGTGGAAGCCGAACGGAGGGCGGCGGGGCAGGCCGCCATTGACAACGCGGCGGAAACCTATAAATCCGCCGCTACGGGAACCCTTGCACGACAGGGCTGGGTGGATGTTATTTCACTGGGCTGGCGCAAGGATTCCGCCGGGGCGTATCTGGACCCGAACCGTTATGACGAACAGACCACCGGCCCCTATCAGGACGAGGACACGGATTTGTTGAAAAAAATCAACGATACGCTGGAAGCCATTCAGGCGAATACCAACCCCGACCTGAAAAAGTCCTCGGTTGTGTGGGGATAATGTGATATTAGAAATTTGCAATCATTGCAAATCAGGAATTATGGCTATTTCACACAACGGACCGCGGGAACCCATTGAGCAGCCCGGAACGATGACCGTCGAACGAGTGTCGGAAGACGGCGTAGTCCGGTATGAAAAATCAGCAACCAGAGTGTTTGAGGTCCCGAAAAATATGGCGGCGGCCTTTATGCTGACCCCCCCGGCAACCCCCATGCCGGGAACAATCTTTTTGGAATCAAGGTGCGAGGAAGAAAATGCGGAGTGGTCCAAGGTGACATTCACCTACGGCGAAGACCCGGACGATTCATCCGGAAGCAGCGGGGACGATTCCGTGCGCCGAACGGTCAACGTCACTACCTCCCTGGTGGATATCCCTATCCAATGCTCGCCAAAGTACATTGACATGTCCGGTGATTCCCCAAAATCGAAAATTCCTGATGACGATTTAAAGCTTCTGGCCTATGCCATGTCCGGGCAGTTCAAAGACCCCCGGAACAACACCTATATTAAGGACAGCCTTACTTCGGACATGGCCCGCGAGATTTTCGACTACCTGACGCTCGGAATCACGCACTTTGCCTATCCGCAGACCGTGATACGCATTTCTTATCCAAAGTCCAAAGTAGGTTCCGGCCAGCAATTCGGCGTTCCCACCAAAACGCCCGGAAAAAAGGGAGATGCCATTCCGGTAAAACTCCCGGAAGACAGCAAAATTGATTTCACATTGATTTCCCGGTCTATCAACTACGACGGGAAATACCACACGACAGACGAAGAATACCAGTCATCGTCCCCGCTGGGCTGGATAAATGACCGGAAGTTCTGGGGGGAAGGGAAATAAACCTGTAAAATATTATGGCATTACGGCGAGTACAAAGAGGGGAACCCCTGCGTATCGGTCAGATTAACCAGTACGCTGAACTTCTTGGGCAGATGGCCGGGGGCGGAAAACTTTTCCGGGCCAACAGGACCGGCTACCAGATGGACCGGGACCTGAACCCCCTGTTTCCGTTTGAGCTGATGGCCCTGGATGCCCAGTCAAGCACCGGGGAAGCTACAAAAGGCGTGCCGCTGGCGAAATCCAAGGATTTAATCGCGTTTCTCCACCCCGGTTCCGTCACGTTTATCGGACTGGACGGCGCAGCCTCACAGGTGTTCCCGGTCATCAAAGACCCGAAATACGCCCCTACGGATTCCCCCGGCGGAGGAAACGAAGATGGAGCCGCCGTCAATACCTGGCCCCGCCCCGGTATTCAGATTGAGCTTGATACGGTATATGGCATTCACCTGTTCGCCAAATTGGAACGGGTGACAATGCAGATAGGCCGCGACCGGATAATTCAGGTGTCGGTCAAGAAATGGTGTCGTGACCGCACCCCATTCATCGGCACGGAGGACGAAATGGACAGCTCCGCTTCGGACGATGAAGATATTATCCGGACGTTCATTCCATTGTTCCGGCCCATTGAAGACAGCGCAATCGAAGGAAACGTCTATGTGGAAAATCTGCATGAAAGCGATTTAATTCTTCCGGACATTCCGCTTGAAGGCGGGTCGTCGTCTTCCTCGGCATCCTCTTCATCCAGTAGTTCCAGTAGTTCGAGCGGCGGGGTATCGTTCAGCAGTTCCAGCAGCTCATCATCAAAATCAGAGGGTTCGGAATCCGCATCTTTTTCCTCGTCTTCATCGTCCGCAGGCCCTTACATTGACCCTACACTGATTTCCGTGCCGGCGCGGGAACCCAATTCGGAATTCGGCGGCATCTACCGCACTCTGAAAGGCTTTAATTTTCCGCCCAGCGACGACAAGCCGGGCATGGCCTACATTATCATTTTCAGCCCTGTCGAATCTTGCGACTGGGTAAACTTTTCCACAGCCGGATTGGTGGAAACCAAAACGGACAAGCAATGGGAAGGCTACGTCGCCATTGACGACAACGGGAATTGGGATTGCAACGTCATCATTGACGAATTCACCGACCCGGAACATACCGGCGTCCACCGCTATAAAGATTTCAAAGTCGGCTACCGGGCTAAAAAGCAGAACATAGCCGTAGATATTCTCATTGTTGACCAGGCGCCCCCGGAAGCGTCCTCTTCCTCGTCTTCATCGTCAGTGAGTTCATCTTCGGAAGAAAAGTATTATTTCCGGTTTGTCCCTAATAAAATTACGGTGGACAGCCAATTTCAGAAAGTACAGGGCTATATCCGCACCGACTCCCCCTACGGGTGGAAAATCCCGGAGGACTTTCCGGCGCAGTTCCCTTCCGGGAAATGGGTATCTATTTCCCCGCTGACCGGGAAAGACCACGAAAATTTTGAGGTTACGTTCCAGAAAAATGAGGAAGGAACCACCCGCGACAATCTGGTGACAGGGTACGCATTGACCTCGCGCGGCACATTGATGCTGGAAGCAACCGACACCCTGGATGTCACCCAGACCCCGGAAGCCTCTTCATCCAGCAGTTCAAGCAGTTCCAGTAGTTCGAGTAGTTCCTCTTCATCTTCCTCTTCCTCATCTTCCGGCTCGTCAAGTTCGTCCCAGGCGGACTGGTTTGAGGTGTTCCCCACGTCTATGGCTTTTGGCGCGGACGGCAAGCCAAAAGATTCTAACAAGGTAAGGCTTCGCGGAACGGTCGGATGGCGGGCTGATACGCAAAAAGACTGGTGTTCCATGTCCCCGTCATCAGGCCCAGCGCCAGGGGACGCGGGAACGGAAGCCGTGATAACCTGCCAGCCGAACAAGGAGGTCAACGGAAGAAGCACACTGGTTGAAATTAGCGTCACCCTGAATGGGTCGCCGCAATATTACTACGTCAATGTTATCCAGGAAGGCAATCCTCCTGTTCCTTCGTCGGAAAGCGAATCTTCCTCATCCTCGGAAGCCTCTTCATCCAGCAGTTCAAGCAGTTCCAGTAGTTCGAGTAGTTCCTCTTCATCTTCCTCTTCCTCATCTTCCGGCTCGTCAAGTTCGTCCCAGGCGGACTGGTTTGAGGTGTTCCCCACGTCTATGGCTTTTGGCGCGGACGGCAAGCCAAAAGATTCTAACAAGGTAAGGCTTCGCGGAACGGTCGGATGGCGGGCTGATACGCAAAAAGACTGGTGTTCCATGTCCCCGTCATCAGGCCCAGCGCCAGGGGACGCGGGAACGGAAGCCGTGATAACCTGCCAGCCGAACAAGGAGGTCAACGGAAGAAGCACACTGGTTGAAATTAGCGTCACCCTGAATGGGTCGCCGCAATATTACTACGTCAATGTTATCCAGGAAGGCAATCCTCCTGTTCCTTCGTCGGAAAGCGAATCTTCCTCATCCTCGGAAGCCTCTTCGGGGGCCAGTTCGGCTTCATCAAGCAAAACCGCCATTTTGCCGGTGCGCGGAAAGTTCCTCGGAATGATGTGCATGGAATCCCCGGAAACCTGGTTTGTCGACTTCGCCACCATTCACCTTCCGCTTGGGCTGATGCTGGTTGACCAAACGTTCATTGATGTTACCGAGCCGGGTTCCATAGCGGTTGTGTCCGCCATAGATGACCGGGGCCGCCCCGCAAGAGCATGGCTGCGGCTGGAAGGCAGGGAAAAGAAATATCTGACCCTGTATGCCCGTCCGCAGGGGTTGGGCCGGATATTCAGGCCGGACCGCATTACCGTCCAACTGATAGGGAGACGCCTCGGACACCGGAGCAGGTTCCCGGAATTTTCAGAAGCGCAGTTCCGGGCGAACGAAGCGTTCTACGCCCAGGCGCACAAGGAGGAACCCCCGGAAGATTAACCTTCCCTGCCTTCCGGGGGCCTCCGGCCTATGCCCATATAACATTCCCCAGCCGGGAAATATCCACCGCCTTTTTCCCGGCACGCACAGCCTCCCTCAGTTCCCCGTAGTTCCTGCGGATTTCATGCGTTACCGGGTAATCCCGGAACACGTTGATGTAATTCAGCCACCGTTCCTTCTGCGTATACACCGCCGAATCTTTTATTATGTAGATTGTTGCGCTTTCGTCAATTTTCCTGTTCGGGATGCACGTGCAGCAATACCACTGATACCACTCATGGATGAGGTACACCGTATTAAAGCCGCGCAGGGTCATGACAGCCGTATCGGCGATATATTTGGGGGCCAGATTAAAAAGCTGCTCTTTGGTCAGTTCAATTTTCTTTGGTGCTTTCATTGTATCTTGATGCATTCATCATAGCTATCTTTTTAAAAATTGCAAGATAAAAATACACATTCCGCAAGAAAAATTTGCAATCGTTGCAAATTTCAGAAATCAATGTTGCCCATGAAAATTCAGGCGGCTATAGTGCCAAAGACATGATAACCTTAAACCATCTCGGAATATCCCACGCGGTCATCATTGCCCTGCCGGAACGTGCCGAACATGTTTCCCGGCTGAAAAACTCCATGATTGACGGAGGCATCGACCCGGAAAGCGGTGTTACCATACTCCCCGCCTGGAACGGTCGTGAGCTGCACCCCCCGAAAAGCTGGAAGGGGACCCGTGGCGCATGGGGCTGCGTACAGTCCCACATCCGGGCCTTGCGGCTCGCAGTCAAAAACAACTGGGAATCAGTGCTCATTTTAGAGGACGACGCTGTATTTTGCCGCAATGCCGCCGTCAGACTGCAAACGTTATTTGCCGCACTGCCGAAAGACTGGCGGCTGCTCTACCTCGGAGGCTACCACCAAAACTGGCCAAAGGAAGTCCACGCGGATTACATTCTGGCTTCCGGCATGACGGCCACCCATGCTTACGTTGTCAAGCGGGAATCCGTGCCCTGGCTTATCAAGCACATCGCCTATTATCCCGACTACGAACAACAGCAATGGGGCGTTGACCAGCAAATCCGGAACGCCGTCTATCGGGGCGACATCCTCCAATACGCCCCGCGCTGGAACATTGTGGGGCAGCAGCGTCAGGAGTACAGCACCATTGCCCATTCCAGAGCCGGAAACCGGGAACGCTGGTGGGAACATTCGCAAAACGACCAGTTCCGCCTGCTTCCGCTTGTACTTCTCCAAGAGCCGTTAACCGTGGAAGACGTTGACGGGCTTGAGGAACTGGTGGACATCGCCCCGGAAAAAAGCGTTGAATCCCTCCTGGAAAAAACGGAAGACATGGCCGGCGCCATCATTGAAGCACTTTCCTACAGCGCACGGGGGGCGTTCAGCCACCGGCGCGTTCCCGCCCTGTATTACAGCGACCGGAAAGCTGCGGACAGATGCGCCCGCCTGTGGTCTGCGGAATGCCTGTTTGCCGAAGCCGGTGATTCTGCCCAGACCCGGGAACTTCTCGTTACCGCCCTGCGCCGCGTTGTCGATTATGCGGAAAACCCGGATATGAACCCGGACATGGGCGAAAACTAATTCTTTTTCCACGCACATTACTATGGATTATTTATTTCCGCACTATTTTGACCGTATTGTCGTCATCAATCTTGCCAAAAACCCCGAACGGTTCACCCGCATTGCCGACGAGCTGAAACATAAGTGCCTGGCCGGGCCGGATGATATTGTCAGACATGAAGCCGTGCATGGGGATTCCATGCCGCACCCGGCATGGTACAGGGCCGGAAACGGAGCATGGGGGTGCTTATCCAGCCACATTGAGGTGCTGGAAGATGCCTGGAACACCGGAAGCGAACATACTCTGATTATTGAGGATGACACCGTATTCGCCGACGACCTTTTGACGCGGTTCCCGGAAATCATGAAAGAAGTTCCGAAGGAATACGGGCAGTTGTATCTTGGAGGCCAGCACCAGCAGGCCCCGGAAGCCCTGTCTGACACGTTGTGGCGCGGCACGTCCATCAACCGGACGCACTGCTACGCCGTCACCCGGAAATTCATTCCGGAAATCCTCGCCCACATCATGGACTGGGACACCCACATCAAGGCTGCGGGAAACCCGCTCCATATCGACCACACGCTGGAAATCGGACACCAGCGCCGGTACTGGCCCGTGTTCTGCCCCCGGTTCTGGTTCGCCGGGCAGGGAGAAAACCAGTCCGACATCAACGGCAGGCCGCAGCGGGAAATGTGGTGGGAATATTCCGTGAAACAACAGCACCTGGAACTTCCCCTGCTTGTGTTGCGGACCGTTGACACGCCAAAACATATTAAAGACCTTGTGTTTGTCGGTTGGCCGACAGACCTAGACGCCCGTGGCGTGAACAAAAAAATTGAGGATGCCAAAAAAGACAAGGCCACCCTGCTTCGGGAAATAAGCTGGCTGGCTTACGTGGGATTCCAGCACCACAGCCTTCCGGCGGTGTATCTTCCGGAGCCGGAACCTACCAGCGAACTGCAACGCCTGTGGTCCGGGGAAGTCGTTGACACGGCCCGCATGGATGACGCGGACATTCACCGGATGCACCGCATTCTGGAATTCGCCAGCAACCCGGAGATGCTAAAGTATAGGTTCCGGTAGGTTGACGGCTTTTCCGGGCGCAAGTATCATGGCAGGCATGAAACGGTTACGTTTGATGCCTGTCTTTTTTGTGATTGCCGGGTGCGCCCAGCAAAACCCGCAGCCGTCCATTACTACGCCCGTACCGGAGCCGGTTGTGGAAAAAACAGTCGTCCGGCCTGTAGCGTCGTCAACGGTCGAATGCGCGGCTACCGTCCAGGAAGCGGCTAACGCCGTGCAGAACAGTATTGCGGCTATTGTCTCCACTCTGCAGCAGGCGGAAGCCGTCACGCAGGAACCGCAAACCCCCGGATGGGCTGACATGTTGTCCGAGCTGGCAAAGCAGGCCAGAAACGCCGATAAGCAAACCGCCGTGCTGATAGACCGTTCCAACCGCCTGACCAAACAGGTGGCCGCTTTATCCGGAACGTGCGAACAACTGGCGGAAGAACGGGACGCGGCAATCAAAACCGCGCAGGAATCCAGAGACGCAGCCTCGGCAATCAAGGCGGAAGCCGCAGAGGTAAAAGCTGATGCACAGGCCCGCCTGTCCTCCATGTCGGACGAGCGTTCCTGGTGGCGGAAATGCGCCCTTTACACCTGGGCAGGCATTGCGGTTTTTTGTCTGGCGTGGCTCGGAATCCGGCTGGCAAGGGCCGCCAGATAGCGGGAAAATATTCTCAATTTGCAATCATTGCAAACCGGAAAAACCGGTGATTCAAGGCCGTAATTCTACGGTCTTTTTTATTTGTCAATATTGTTTTTTACGTTTTTATAACTTATTGAGCATCATTTGGTTGCAAATAGTATGCACCAAGAAATTTCTAGTTTAGTTATTTGTCATTGAGTATTAGATACTTACAAATAATTTGCACTTTTATAAGTTCAGGGCATTTGCAGGCGTTTGAGTATCAATAAGTTATAAATGCACTAAATCCGGAAAAACGCGCTGAATCCGCAATGGGTGCAAATATAACCAGCTGATTATCATATCATTGTGCATAACTTGCACTTGCGCGGAAGTGCATTTATTTTACAAACTACTGAAAATGAACAGGTTATAAAGACAACCAGAAGGGAAAAACGTCAATTTTTGTTTTTATAAGTCATTGAACTATATGAAATTATAAAAAATTTGCACTTTGGGAGTGCATTAATATATATATATATATAATGTTCGTTCCTCACATTAATATATATCTATATTCTCCGTCCTTACCCTAAAGGGTAAGTACGGGGCCTGGGCTGTTCCGCCCAGGCACTCTGGGACAGGGTTGGAAGAGTAGCCCAGAGTGTGAAATTTCCACTATTGTTCCGGCCAGTTTCATGATACGGTTCCGGGGATGAAAAACCTTCCGCAAATCGTCAAGGACAGTTGGCGCGATATTATCGCTTTTTTGCTCATTGGCATTTTTCTCTCCATTGGCGTGGAATACCTGATTCGCCTCTCGGTCATCATGGACGTTACCGGGGCAGCTTCCTTCATCGCCTTGTTGCAGGGCTTCACCAAGTTTGCCGGGGCCAATCTCTGCGCATGGCTGCTGGGAGCCAATGTGGCCTTCCCGTACATTTCCCGTTGGGCCAGATTCGACTTCAATGCGACCTGGCGCACGATGGAGGGGTTCCGGAAAGTCCAATGCTTCCTCGCGGTTGCCATCGGGGAATTGCTCATGGCCGCCATCTGCTTTGCCTGATACCGCCCTATGAACGGTCAGAGTTTAATTGGTTTGGCCCTTGCGGCCCTGTCCGCGTTTTTCGCCTGCGGGGATATGCCGGCTTCCGGTCTGGTCCTGAGTGACCGGGCCGTAGATATGATTATCCGGTACGAGACCGGAGGGAAGGCGTACTACGTGAAAAAGCTCGTGCGGCCCACATGGCCCGGAGGGGACAGCGGGGTAACAATCGGCATCGGCTACGACCTGGGCTACTATTCGGCGGCGCAGATTCGTGCCGACTGGGCATCGCTTCCGGAAAAAGACCTCCGGTTGCTTTGCACCGTGGCCGGGTTGAAGCGTCAGACGGCCCGCGCATCTGTGAGCCGGGTGCGGTCTGTCACCGTTCCGTGGGAGCTGGCGTTGGACGTGTACCGGAAAAAAACGATTCCCGCCTATGCGTCCACGACTAAAACCGCGTTTCAGGGGCTGGCCTTAACTCATCCCCATGTGCAGGGTGCTATGGTGTCTTTGGTGTATAATCGGGGTGCTTCCATGTCAGGGGCCAGCCGGAAGGAAATGCGGGACTGCCGGGATGACATCAAGTCCGGGCAGGTGCGGCGGGTTCCCGCCCACATCCGGAGCATGAAACGGCTTTGGATTGGGAAGGGCCTAAACGGGCTGTTAATCCGCCGGGAAGAAGAAGCCTGCCTGGTTGAACTGGGGCTGAAAGAAAAAAATTGATAAAATGTCTTGCAATTTTTTTGTGTTGTGGGTATAGTTTTCTCATGCCTTACGATAAACACACGTTAGAACTTACTCTGGAAGAGCTTACGACGTTTGCCTCGAAGAATCCGAACTCTGATGCCGGATTCGTTGAAGCGTTGAATGTGGTTCGTGATTTTCAGCGTCAGGGAAAACCTGTGGTTATTCTCTGGCCCAGCCGGAAACCGGTAGAGGTCCATGAGAGGGTCGAAAGGCGCCAAGAAGCGGAATAATCGAAAATTTGCAATCATTGCAAATTTTCATAATCCATAGCTATCGAGGGATAACATCATGACATCACAAGAAAAATACATTCAAAAATTGGACGACATGTTTGCCAGCGCGGTGAGTGTCGTATTTACGCCAAGCCGTGAACCGCGCAGAACTGTAGAGGCTGTCAAGGCAATGGGGGCGCGGGACAATGTGCCGGTGTTCGTCTGGAACGATGTGTACGGCTGGAAAGTTTTTACCGGACAGGACCGTACCGTAGGAGTTCCGGTTGACGCGGATTCCCCGGTAGGCAATTTTTATCAGGCGTTGCGCCGCATCCTGGGATTTAAAATCGGGGAAAACACCAGTAACGCATCTTCCCGGTTTGATTATGAAAAAGGCGCGGCATATATCGTCATGGAGGGCACTAGCCCACATCTTGGTTTGCTTCCAATGACGACAACTCTTCTCAAGGATTACGCCTATTCCTTCCCGGAAACGCTCATGAGCCTTGTGTTGATTACGTCGGAATCCTACACCATTCCGGAAGAGCTGGCCCACGACATTCTGGTTGTGGATTTTGACCTGCCGACAAAAACCGACTTGCGCCACGCATGGGAAAGCACCGTAGCCAATCAGTACGAGTCCAAGAACCTTCCGATTCCCGAAACCTATATTCCGGGGGACAGCGTGGATGCGCTGGTCAATGCAGCATCCGGCATGACGATTCTGGAAGCGGAAACTGCGTATTCAAGGGCTTTTACCCTCAATGACCGCCTGTTCCCGGATATTCCCGTTGAAAACCTTCTCGCGCAGGTCCACCGCTCGAAGGAAGACATTGTGAAAAAGTCACAGACACTGGAAATGGTTAACCCCATTCCGGTTGATTCCATCGGCGGCCTGGAATTGCTGAAAGACTGGTTTATCACGCGGTCGGTATGTTTCAGCGAAGAGGCCCGCAAGGCGAAAGTTGATGCGCCTAAAGGCGTAGCCCTTATCGGGCCGCCTGGAACGGGTAAGTCGGTATGCTCCAAGGCGGTGGCATCCATTCTCAATCTTCCCCTCGTGCGGGTGGATTTGGGGCGGCTGTTCGGGTCTCTTGTCGGTCAGACGGAAGCCCGCACCCGGACCATGTTGAAGGAATTGGAAGCTATGGCCCCCTGCATTGTCTGGGTGGACGAAGTTGACAAGGCGGGCTTGTCTTCTGGGGCTAATGGAGATTCCGGCGTATCTTCCCGCCTGCTGGGTTCTCTGCTGACCCACATGTCGGAAAATGAGTCTGGCTTGTTCTGGATTTTCACCGCCAACCGGACGGAAAACCTTCCGTCGGAATTCTTGCGGAAGGGGCGGCTGGATGAAGTATTTTCCGTTCTGCCTCCGACTTGGGCCGAACGCCGCCAGATTTTCGACATCCACTTGAGCAAGCGCGGAATCAATATTGATGATATTGTTGACTTTGACCAGGTGCTGACGGAAAGCCGGGGATTCGTGTCTGCGGAAATTGAAGCCGCGTGCAAGGAGGCGAAAGTACTTTCTTTTTATCGCAATGTTCCGGTTACGAGCAGCCTTTTGCGGTCCACCCTTAAAGGCATCATTCCAATTTCGGAAGCGTACAAAGACCAGTTTGACGCTATGACCGAGTGGGCGCAGAATAACGCGAGGCCGTCTTCCGAGCAAGAGGTTGACGTTGATGCTTCCAGCCCGCTTCCGTCCAGCATTCCGGAATCGTTGCGTGCCCGCCGCCGCAGGCATTGATTAGCGTGGTGATTTTTTATCTCGCATTTTTTCAATATTTGTCTTGCAATTCTTAAATTGAAAGGGTATATTACTGACATGAGCAATGATTTAAGCACTCTTGATACCGTCACCGGGGAAATGCAGACGCTGGTGAATGGGTATGTTAAAGTGATTTTATTCAAGGTTCAGCTTCCGGGGCCGGGAACGCTGTACAAGGAAGATGGCATTTTCCGCAACAACGTTCCGGGCGTGAACCGCATCGGGTTCCCTGGGTCTATCGCCTCCCTGCAAAATGGGAGGCCGGAAGTGTGCGGAACGGTTTTTTCCGGGAAGTACAGCCTGACCCCAGGTTCTTTCCTTAAAATTTTTGTCAAGGCGCATCGGCGCAGGTCATTTCCGGAATCGGCCAGCCTGTTCATCAGGATGCGTCCTTCGGCCGCCTTGCGGCGTATCACTGTTTCCTGCCCGGAAGACCCTAAAGCCACCATTTCCGAGTTCAGCATTACCGGACGCTTCGACTTGGTAAAACCTATTGAGGCCATTGCCGCCGGGTGTAGAATCCCTGAGCAGTTCAAGCTTGGGTACGCTCCCACAGTGGTAAACCGTTTGATGCGGTTTAGCGTTCTGTCTCCGGAAACAGCCACCCGGACCGTAGTCCGCACGGCTTCCGGGGAAGAAAAAGAAGTCATTGTCGCCAAGAGGCGGCGGCGTTTGGGCGGGGTACGTTCCCACTCCTGAAAAATCTCTCATTATTAACAATAAAAAATAAACCATGAGCCATACAACTAAAGTCAAATCCGTAGTCATCCGGGATGTCCGGGCTATCCGTGCCGCTGTGCAGGAACTCCAACGTGCGGGGCGAAAAATCGTCTTGAAGGAAAATGCCGTTCCCCGCATGTATTACAAAGACCAGTTCCAGAACAGCACCAAGCGTCAGACGGCGGAATACGTCATTGAGTGCCAGGGGATGTCCAACATTACCGGAAAACCGTGTGATGTGGGCCTTGTCAAGCAGGATGATGGAACGTTTGTGCCGTATCTTGATACGTGGGGAAACTACGTCAAAGAGCATTGCGGAAACCCGAAACTTACTGCCAAAGATGGCCTTACAGAATCAGATATTGCCATTGCGGCTTTCTCCCAGGCGTATTCCAAGCACGCGGCCATTTTCGCGGCAACCGACCAGGGCTACACCGTGCAGGACTGCTACCTTGATTCCGCGGGCAATGTGCAGTTGACCGTAGCCACCGGATTCTAAGCCTGAAATTTGCAACGATTACAAAAATCAACAACATGGAAACAATTCACATTACGATTGACCCGGCAGGCCGCCCGACTCTGAAAGGGGAAGGATTCACCGGCACAAAATGCAACGACCGCATGAAAGCTATCGAGGATAAGCTTGGAGCCGGAAAGGGAGCCACGCGGACCGACCACCCGGAAATGTACGCGCCGGAAGACACGACCAGCACGGAGCAGTCTATCCACATGTGGTAAAAAATCAGCCCCTCTTATTATTATGAGCCAGCAAATCACTATCTATCCGGACGGCGGCATGGAATCGCTCAGGGTATCTTCCGGGAACGGGCTTGACCTGCGGATGTTCGGAACCGTGGAAGCCCGGCGTGTATCTGACATTGTTTTTGATGATGCGGCGCAGAAGTGGAAAATCGACATACTTGGGCAGGGCCTGCTGACCCTTTCCGAGTGGGCCAATGTGGCGAAAAAGCCTTTACCGTGCTTTGCTCGTCTGGCGGCGGACGGCGTGATTTTACTGGCGGAATATGAACAGGCGGTTGATGTCGAAGTGCAGTACTTTAACGCCCGGAGAATCAAATGACCGAAAAAATCCCCCTGCCAGCAATAATCGCCGGCAGGGGGATTGCAAGTTACTCTGAAAACACTATATCGTGCGCCGTGAATTGTGCCAAAATCTCATGTACAGTCAAGCGAAAATCAGGATTTTCACAAAATCTGGTGCTGGTTGTACCGAACGGTCCGCCCCGCAGTGGAAGCCGAATCCACCACATTGTTTCCCGTGCTGGAATTCGTGTTCGACCGGACGCTAGCCTGCGGAAAAACCTGGGAAGTCATCAGGCTTTTTCAGTTTTCGGAAAATCTGACGTTGCACCGGAACACCATTTCCCGGAATATCAAGCGGCTGGTTGCTCTGGGGGTTATTCTTACCCGGAACCCGAAACATGGCCGAGCAATATACGCTATCAATCTAAACTGGACTGACACCGATATGATGAAAATTCCAAAGCGGGGCCGGACGGAAGCCCCTGTCATTCCTCTTTCCGAAATAGGCCGCATGGCGGCGGAAAAAGCGGCGGAAGCCAAAAAGAAAAAGCAGCGCAAACTGTCGTTTGACGCGGTTTCCAGCTTATGGGCTTCCACCGTTGTGGACCTGCTGGGAAGGGAGGCGTTTATTGCGCCGACGAAAACAAATTACATGGCGCTGTTTTCTTACGCCAAACGGTTTACCTCCGAGGGTAAAACCTTCTCCGATTTTAAGGATTTTTTAACTTGGGCGATTGGACGCTGGCAACTCATCATGCGGGACACCTTTCGCTGGACAAAAAACACCGCCCCGAAAGTGCCGTCTATTGGGTGGCTGGTGAAATTTTCCGCCCAGTTTGAAGAAGCCTATCTGCTTTATCTCAACCCGGTCGCAGGAAAAAACCTTTCCGGCAATCCAGCCGTCAAACCGAAGAGCGCCCGACCCCGAACGGTCGAACCGAAAATGCCAAAACTTAAACCCCAGCCCCCGAAGCTTTTGAGGCCGTCAGGCGGTAACGCCGGAATTGAAGAGCTTCCTGAATGGCGATAACCTTAACTCTAACCCTTTATCTCTCTTTTACTTTTTTCCGACATGAACAATGCGATTTCCTGTGATGAGGTGACTGCTGCGTTGCAGCGCAACGGCATTCCGAGAATGTTCACCCGCCCCGGATATTCCGGGCTTTCTGACATCAAAGGCCGGCAGGCCGTTAATACGCGGATGCTGTTGGTTGACCGGGTGGCGGATTGTTCCCCCGCCGCCCCGTTGGTGCTGGAATTGTCCGGGGACGGAAAAACCTCAATAGAGGTGTTTTACGGGGCAATCCGGGTGTTGGTCCTCCGATATAGGTTTTCGGTACTGGTGACTAACCTGGCAGATCTGTTGCCCCGGATTGATTCCTGTTTCGATTTTTTGAAGACTACCCAGCACCATGTGCTTGCTCTGTCCTCAATGGTGGAGGATGACCGGACGGCGGGCTACCTTTCCCGGCAGGAGCTGTACCGGTGTGAGCGTTTTGTTCAGGAGTGGCTAATGGCCGGAAAGCATCTTGTTTTTACCGGGGCAAGGCCGCTGAAAGATTCGGAGATGTTCAGCCGGGGCTTTATCAATTTTTTGACCAGCCAGGATAATTACATTTTTGTTCCGGAGGATTGACGTATGGCCGTAGGCATTGATTTTTTGCGTGCTGTTTGCGCCGAACAGAACGTGTCCCTGCTCCACCAGGTGGATGCTACCTACTTTCTTGATGACGAGCGCCCTTTTTATCAGTTTGTCCGCAACCACTACGACAACTACCACTCATTGCCGGATGCAAGGGCGCAGGCCATAGGGAGGTTTACCTTTAACACGCCGTTGGTTAATAATGGGCAATACTGGTTTGCCACCCTCGTCAACCGGACGAGGTACAACGCTGTGCGGCGGTATTACTCTCAATTTCAGACGGCGATAAAGACTTACGATTGGGAGCAGCTTTTAGGCATCACTTCGGCCATACAATCGTCGGTGATGGCCGTCGGAGCAAGTCAGGGATATACCAACATGCATCAGCAGGCCCAGGCGGTGTGGGAGGATTACCAGATTGCCAGACGGTCGTCCGACATGCGGGGAATACCTACCCCGTGGGCAACGCTGAACCAGGCAACCGGAGGCTGGGCAGGCGGCGATTTGGTGGTAATTGCCGGAAGGCCCGGTATGGGTAAATCCTGGTCGCTTCTCAAGTGCATGGAGGCGGCTTTCACCGCCGGGAAAAAATGCGGGTTTGTTTCAATGGAAATGTCTCCGATTCAAATTGCCCGCCGCTGGATAGGACTTCGCGCTGGCATCAATCCTAACTTGATTCGGCAGGGGACCATGACCACATATTCCGAGCGCAGGATGCGGGATTTAATCGCCCGGATGGCGGACGAGGAAGCCCTTCATATTTTGTCCGGGGACATGTCAAAAACAACCGATAAAGTTGTGGGAATGATAGACCAGCTTCACCCGGACATCATGTTTGTTGATGCGGTGTACTTGCTTTCCCCTTCCGGAATGCGGCTTGGGTATGTAAAAAGGTGGGAGGCATTGACGGAAGTTATCCGGGAATTGAAACAGTGCGCTATTAAAAACGGGATTCCGATTGTGATTACCGTCCAGCTCAACCGCAACGTGAAAACAAACTCACGCCGGGAACTGGATTCCGGGGATATTTCCGGCTCTGATTCCATTCCTCAAGATGCGTCCATTTTGCTCGGTCAAAGACATGGGCCGGGGCCTTTCGGCTACCGCTACCGCTACTACGATTTTATGAAAAACCGCGACGGCGAAACCCCTGATTTCATGACGAATTTTGTTTTCGACCCGCCTAATTTTGACGAGGTTCCCATACCGGATGATGACGCTTCCGGGGAACCGGTAGAACCTGATGCTTCCACCGGATATACTTATTGATTTCAACCCTCCATTTTACGTTCCCACGATGAAAAAAACCAATACCGCTAATTTAAACCTGCTGCTTCAAAATGACCGTAAAACGGTCAAGCCCCCGATTCTGGTAGTGTGCGAGCCTCCCGGAGAGCAGACTTTTTCGCAGGGCGGCGTTATGTCCCAATTTCACTTGAGCCGGTTTAATCGGATGTGCAATAATTGCGGCATTCCGCTTTCCATGCTGGAATTCATCACCCCATGCCCCCCGGTCCCGGAAGCCATTACCAAGCGGGAAAAAAAGGTGCTTGAATATTTGAGTCAGTATCGGAATGAATTCATTACGGCTTTAAACCGGCTGCTTCCCGGAAAGCGTCTTGTGGTGTTTTTGGGCAAAAACGCGCTGAGGCAGTTCGCCGGGAAAAACGTTTCAATTAAGGAACTGCGCGGCTCGTTTGAGCGCATTGACCCTAAGCTGATGGCCGTTCCGGCATCCCTGCGTACCATAGCTATTTACGGCCCCGGACATTTTACCCGGTCACCGGAGGTGCTTCCGGTAGTGGAGGCGGACATGCGGCAGATTGGCAACCTCATCAAAAATAACTGGGATTATTCATGCTTCCGCTCGTCTATTGAGAGCGGGGAGTATGTCTGGTGCCGGGATTTATCGCCCCTGCTGGAAAACCCTCCGAAGTTTATCGGGCTTGACACGGAAACGCGGGGCCTGGATTACGCTATGGGGCGCAAAGCTATTTTGACTGTGCAGATAACTGTCAAGGATGGAAAAAGCCTTGTCATTCCATTGGACCCGGATTTTTACAATGACCGGGCGTTGCGTGATGAAACGGTCGATTACGGGGAAGATTTAACCGCTGATGAGGTGTCCGAAATTATCGAACAACTGAAACAGCTACTATCCAATCCGGGCATCAAGGTTTTCGGGCACAATCTCAAGTTCGATTTGCACCACCTGAAAAACTACGGGATAGAGGTCGCAAACTGGTTCGCAGATACAATGCAACTTTCTTACGTTGTCGATGACAACATGCAGGAGCGAAACCTTGATGAATGTACCCGCCGCTGGGTTAAGCCGATGGCCGGATATGCTGACGAGTTTAACAAAAAAGTGGATAAAAGCCACATGGAGACCGTGCACCACCGGGAGTTTCTGCGCTACGCCGGCGGCGATACTGATGCCGTGTTCCGGCTTTACCGGGAGCTGGTCATCCTGGCGAAGCAGGACCGGCGGAACTGGAATTGTTTTTTGCGGGTGCAAATGCCCGCCTTGCGGGCGTTTTTGAAGATGGAGCATGTCGGCATGAATGTGGACCAGCAGTCATTGCGGTCTCTGGGTGATGAGCTGGACGTGATGGACGCCGAATTGGAGCAGGAACTTTCCGAAACGGTCAAGCGCGACATACCGGAGGCGGTGAAAGAATTGTTCGCGGAGGGGAAGCCGCTTGACTTTAATTCGTCTAAGTGCGTATCGCACTTGCTGTTCAGCCGTTCCGGGTATGGTCTCGCCCCAAAAGTGTTTACTCAGGGCAGTACCAAAGATGCGCCGGTTCCGTCCGTGTCCATAAAAACGCATCTTCCTTTCTTTTCCGACTCCTGCCCGTTTGTGGCCCGCTATATTGAGTACAAGCAGCTCCAAATGCTGCGGAACACTTACGTCGGAAAACCGCGCCAAAGCAAAGAAACGCCTATCCTCCGTCTGAAAAATGGGAGCTACCCTGCGGTGTACAAAAAAGCCCTTGAAGAGATGGACGCTCAAATCATGGCTAAAGTCCCCGCGTTCACCCGGACAAGGGACGCAGGCGGGGAATGCCCCCCGAACGGTCGAACCGTACTGGCCCAGGCAACAATACCCAAAGGCGTTGTGACGCTATACCGGGGCGGGCAGGCTACAATCACCACCGAGCAGCCCCCGTCCGGATTTTGGCAAAACATCTGCGCTGACGGGTCAATCCACGCCACCTTCCGGCTGGACAAGACCGTTACCGGGCGTTCGTCCTGTCAAAATCCGAATTTGCAGAATATTCCCAAGCGGGGCCGGTTGGCGAAAATGTTCCGCCGGGTGTTTACCGCCAGGCCGGGAAAAGTCATCATTGAATGCGACCTTTCCCAAGCTGAGCTGCGTATCGCGGCCTGGATGGCCAATGAGCGGCACATGATTGAGCTTTACCGGAACGGCGTGGACATCCACGCGGCTACAGCCGCCAAGGCGGCACAAATGACGTTGGAGCAGTTTCAGGCCCTTCCGCATGACCAGTACAAAAAACTCCGGCAAAACGGGAAGCCCGTCAATTTTGGATTTTTGTACGGGATGGGTTGGGACAAATTCATGCGGTTCGCCCGGACGGACTACGGCGTGACGTTTACGCCGGAAGAGGCGCAGAATATGCGGAAACACTTTTTTGAGGCGTACCCTGCATTGCAGGTGTGGCATAAAAACATGCGGGCATTCGTCCGCAAACATGGGTATGTACGAGCGCTTCACGGAAGCCTGCGGCGTCTTCCGGGGATTTATTCAACCGATGAGGCGGTTGTCGCTGAATGTGAGCGGCAGGCCATTAATTCTCCGGTTCAAAAATTCGCGTCGGACATAGGGCTGATGGCCTTAGCTGAATTTTCCAAGCACGATACCCCGGATTATTACGGGATTTCTTTTATTCATGATGCAAACTACATTGAGGTTAACGCTGAGGCGGCCTATGAGGTTACGGGTTGGTTGAAGTGGCAGATGCAAAATATTCCGTTTTATGACTGGTTCGGCTTGGAGCCTCCGCTTCCCATTATTGCCGATGCCGCAATAGGTCCAAGTTTAGACAAGACGGAAGAGCAGGAAAATCAGGAAGTTATTGTGCCGCCGTGGGCAAAATAGCCGGTATTCTCTTCCTGCGAATTTGCAATGATTGCAAATTTTTTTCGGCAATCCTGAATTTTTATCTTGCAATTTTCATTTTTTAGTGTTATAACAAACCCATCAAAGGGCGAAAGCCCTGAATCAATAAAAACGTCACCAATATGAGCAAGACCGAAATTGATATTACCAAGCCGCTTAATCTGGCTGATCGCCAAGAACTCCGTTTTACCGGATATGCCACGCAGAACAACGACCCGAAGCTGTCTCCGGGAGATGTTATCTATTTTCTGAAACAGGCGCGGGACGATAAAAACATCCCCGTCTATGACGTCGCCACCACCAAAAAGGGCAAGGTAGCTGTGGAAAGCCTTTACGCTGACGAATTTGAAGTTGTGGATGGGGATTCCACGCCGGAAGCCGCCCCGGTTGCGGCCCCTGTCAAAAAGAAAAAGGCAGAACTCAAGAAGGTGGAGGAACCCGGCGAAGAACAGCCCGCCCCCAAGGCTAAGAAGGCCAAAGCCGTCAAAGCGGAATCCGCCCCTGCCAAGAAGACCAAGAAGGAAAAAGTGAAGGCCGAAGCCCCCGTGGAAGTGCAGGAGCCGCAGGAAGTCCAGGAACCCGCAGCCGAAGTTGAATCCGCGCCCGCCGTCCAGCCCGAAGCCGTCAAGGAAACCGAAGACATCAAGCCCGCCTCCACCCCGGAACTAGGAATGGACGCCGTAACCCTTAATTTGATTCAGGAACACGGCGGGGATGCCTGTGCCGCCGCCCTTGCCATTGCCAAGGATTCCGAGGCTAAGCGATTTCTTCTTGGAGGTGTGTTGTTGTACATCCAAAAAACGAAAGTTTACGAGGAAGAAAAGGATTCTGCCGGAGTTCCACGCTTCACCGGGCAAAAGGGCTTTGCCATGTTTTGTGAACAGTACATCGGACTTTCCTACTCTTCCGCAAAATTGTACCAGCGCATCTACGCTAATTTCACCAGCATGGGCCTCGGTGTTGAGGACTTCCGGAGAGTGGGCACGGCTAAGGCCCGTGAAATTGTGCAAATGATTGAGCTGGACTTTTCCAAGGCCGACGTTGAAGAAGCTATCCATATCGGTGAAACGAAAACGCACGAGGAACTGCACTCCCATGTGAGCTCGAAAATGCAGGATGCTGAAATTGAGGGGCATGGACTGCGTGATAAGGTCAAATGCACGCTCTACAAATTTGAGGTGTTTGCCGACCAGGAAGACATCATCAACGCCGCCATCCGGCTGGCAATGGACAACGGGGACATCAAGGACACCGATCAGAACGCCCTTGGACGCGCGTTTGTTTCCATTTGCTCCGACTATTTGCAGGCATATAGCAAAGTGGCGCAGCCGACGGTGGACGAAACCGAAGAATTTCAGGAATCTGTAGCCCAGGAATCCGTCAATGCCTGACATTTCCAGATTTCGGTCTGAACTGGCTCGTTTCTTTTCGGAGGACGGGCCAGGCTCCCAGCCTACCTTCCCTGATGCCTGCGAGGGCGACTTGTGCCTATGGACGGACGGGTCAGCTCTTGGAGACGCAAGGCAACTGGGAACTGGCGGAGGTTCCGCTTTTGCGGTGACAATAGTAGCCGGAGGTGTGGAGCACTATGTAGCCTCCTACGCGGAGCGCTTGGAGCCGCAGTCGGATTCCGATTGCGGGGTGACGGTAAACTACGCGGAAATCAAGGCTATCCATAACGGGCTTTCCTACCTCCAAAAATTGGACGGGGCCGAGGACAAGACCATCCACGTGTTTTCCGATTCCGCTTACGCTGTTTCCGTCCTGTCCAAATGGGTACACCGCTGGGAACGGTCGGAGCGCACTTTGGAATCCGTAGCAAAATCCGGCTGGTTGTGCGCCGACGGGTGGCCTGTGGCTAACGCCCGGCTGATAAAAGATACGCACCGGCTGAGGGTGGAATTTTTCCGGGTTGTGTATCATAAGATTGCCGGGCATTCCGGGTACTTTTTTAACGAGCATGCCGACCATCTGGCATCCATCGCCAGAAACGGTCAGCTTTCTGACGCGCTGGTTGCGGATTATAATTGGCAGGGCCAGCGAATAAAATCGGTGCGCTTTGATTACGCAACCGGAAAAGTGGTGCTGGAAGAGTATTAGCGTTTTCAATTTGCAACGATTGCAAATTTTTTTCTCAAAAAAGATTCTTTTTCTCTTGCAATTTCTAAAAAAGAATGATAAATTGAGTTCATCAAAGGGAGGGAAACCTCCCAAGAATAAAAAACCTAAAAACCTGAAAGACTAAAACAATGATTATCTCCATGAACCCCTACGATAATTGGAAGATTGAAGTTAGCGAATTCTCCCATCTCAATCTGGGCATCGAAGGTGATTCCACAACGCTTGAAGATGAATCCGATGTTGCCTGGCTTCAAAACAAAATAGAAGCTCGGCTGGAAACGCTGGGAGACCAGATTGACGCGAACCCCGGAGATAAAGCTCTGGAAAACGATGCGGAAGAACTGGAAGAAGCGTTGGAAGACCTTGCCGCCGCCCGCGAAGAACAGGAAGCCTACGAAATCAGGGAAGCCGAAGAATTTCTTCAGGAACGGTATGAAGAATGCTGCTACGCTTATTGATTAAATCTTATTTAACTCATTAAAAAACCTACTAAAAAATGAAAAAGAACACATACGTAAGAACACGCCGTCAGGAGCCGCTGAATTCCGAAGTGAAGCAGCCGACCTCCAAGGAACTGGAAGACATCGCTACGCTGGCCCGACAGTTTTATCAGCAGAACAGGATTAAAAATGCTGCTTCGACCAAAGAGCGTTCCATACGTTCTCGGCTTCTCTCTCTGTGCGTGGAAGCCGGGGTGAAGTCCCAGGAAGTGGACTGCATCACCGAAGACGGAACCAAGCTCGTGCTGTCTGTCATCGTAGCCCCAGGGCAGAAAAGCGTTATTGACCTGGACACGCTGAAACGGCTCATTCCTGCAGAACTGTACGAAAAATGCTTGTCCGCCACCCAGTCGAAAGTGGAGGAAGTGGCCGGAAAGAGTATTGCATTGGCCGCGAGGCGCGTAGTGTCCACGGAAATGAACGTGTCCGTGTCCACGAAAAAGTAACTTTGGTTGGGCAAAAGGGCATGAAGGAATCAAGCATTCGGGAAATCCTGGCCGAACTGGGCATAGATGCGGCCCATCTGTCTCCCACCGGCTGGCTAATCTGTTCATGCCCTTTTGCCCAGGCCACGCATCAATACGGGACTGACCGCAGGCCGTCTTTCGGCGTCAAGGTAGATTTGGAATCCCCTTCAGCGTATAAATGTTTTACATGCCATGAGCATGGATTATTCACCGGGCTTCCCATCCGGCTGGGCACGCTGCTGGGCGACCCCGGCATGTATAAGCAGGTCCGCAATCGGGCGGTTTTTCTGGAATCCGCCACCCTCCCTGACTTTGATGAGGGGGTGGCCGCCCAAATGGTCGAATCTTTGAGGGTGCTTGACGTGGCAATGCTTGATATTTACCCGTCGCCAATGGATTCGGAGGCTTCACGGAAATACCTGCTTGAGCGCGGCGTTTCAGAGCATGCCGCCCTCGTCATGGATTTACGGTTTGATTCAAAAGAAAACCGAATTCTTTTCCCGCTGTTTTCCAGAGACCGGGAACTGCTTGGATTTTCGGGCCGGTCTATCCTGTCCCCGCTTCCGGATGACGTGCCAAAGATAAAGACCTATGCCGGAGTGAAAACCGACCGCTGCCTGCTGGGCATTCATCTGATTCCGCATCAGCCGGACGGCAAACCCATATTTGTGGTTGAGGGCCTGTTTGCGTACGCGCATTTAATCTCCATTGGCGCCCGCAGATTCTGCCACCCGGTGGCCACCCTCGGATGCCATCTTTCATTTCCGCAGCGGGATATGCTGGCAATGCTGGGGCGGCCTGTGTTTCTTTGTTACGACGGTGACGTTGCGGGCACAATAGGATTGTTTGGAAAATGGAACCGGCAGGCTAAAAAGTTTATGGGCGACGGGGCGGTGGACAGATTGAAAGACCATGTGCCCACGTTTGTCTGCAAGTACCCGGTGGGGCGTTCCGACCCTGATGATTTGAGGTTGTCGGACGTAACGCAGATGCTCGACAAGTGGAACACCAGCTATTGATAGTCACTTCTAGCCTTTTTCTTTTATAGGACGCTATAACTTTTAAATTTTTTTACTCTTTTTTCTTGCAATAAAAAAATATCATGCTTAATATTCCATTGTTCCCATCATGGAACATCAGCAAAAAAAACAATACTCCCATTGGAGACAATAAAAAAATAATATGAGTACAAACCAACCATCACAGAGCGCAAGGCGCGGTAAATCCGCATTGGAGCAGGCCGCGAAAAGTCAGCAGCAGCAATTCAGCCGGCAGCGCATGCCATTCAGGTTTTTCCTCCCTAAAGGCGGTGAGGCTAAAATCGTCATTCTTGATTACGCTTTTGCCACCGACGACGGAACCGGAAACGGGCTTGTCATCAAGGAGCATAATTTGAAAAAGCCTGACGGGACGTTCGGGGATTTCCAGCCCTGCACTTCGGAGCGCGGGCATTGTGATATTTGTGAAACCTACAAGAAAGAATTCGCCCCGTATTACGCCGTAGTCATGTCCATTATTGACTGGCGGCCGTACACCAACAAAAACGGGGAGACCGTCCAAGGCTCCAAAAAGTTGCTGGTCATTAAAATGTGGCAGCGCGACAAGTGGTACGAGCTTCAAGAAGTCGCGTTCGCGCAGAACGGCAAGCGCGGCATGCGGGGCATGACCCTCCGGATGAAACGGAGCATGGATGCGAAGAGCAGCAGCATTGGCGAGCCTGTGGCGTTTACTTCCCCCGCATCAATGGCCGGGCGCATGTGCGGATTCATGTCGGAGGAAGCTATGTTGAAACGGTTTGGCGGGCAGGATGTCGTTGGACGCGACGGCAAGGTCTATCAGAAGGCCGGAGACGGCATTAAGCCGTTCAACTATGATGAGCTTTTCCCGGAACCGGAACCCATCAATGAATTTTCCAACTCCAATTCCCGGTCTTCCGGTGATGCGGATTTTGGCGACGATGAAGATTTCGGTCAGGATTTGCCGGACAGTAACAGCGCGTCTGGAGATTTCGACCCGGAAGATTTCCGCCCCTCGGCAGACCAGGACGGCGGGGAAGATTACCTTAACGCCGACGCGGATTTTGCCGGTGATGAGGATTTTGAGCAGGAGCCTCCCGCCCGCACCAGAGGACGCCGCGTGCCTGACCCGGAAGAGCCGGGGCAGCCGGGCCAAAGCCAGGACGATTTTGATGACGACATCCCCATGTAGTTGCAACCATTAACCTTATCGCCGGAAATGGACGCTATTTTATCTCAACTTTGCTGGATTCCAAAAATGCGGTTAACGCCGACCCAGGAAGCGGAATTGATTTCCGACCTGACTATTTACCCCCGGCTTTCCGGGTTTTCGGATGATGCAGCTTTGAAAAAGATTCAAACGTTCATTTCCGGCAAAACTTATATTGGCGTGCCATGCTTTTACGGGCGGCAGTGGTGCGAGAAGCACCGCATTGCCATTAAGGATGACACGTCTTCCGGGTTTAACATTTCCCGGTACATCCGCAAGTTGCCCGACCCGCATCATCCGTCCGCTTCCCAGGGGCAGGAAGAATTCTTTTCTTCCCTTCTGGAAACGGTCAAATCCAATAATACCGTTTTGGCCGAAGCCCCCACTGGAAGCGGAAAAACCGTGACGGCATTGAATGCCATTGGTCGCCTGGGGCGTTCCGCGCTGATAGTCGTCCCGAACGGTCCATTGATGGAACAATGGAAAAAAGAGGCTATCCGGCATCTTGGATTGACCGAGGATGAAGTCGGCGTGATTGGCGGGGGTAAATCCGTTTGGAAGGACAAGCCGGTGGTGGTGGCTATCATTCACAATATTTGCATGGCCTCCATGCCGGATGCGTTTTACCGGGCGTTTGGTATTACGGTATGGGATGAGGCCCATGTTGTGGGTGCGGAGTGGTTTAGTTTGTCCACGCAGCACCTGCGCTCAAAATACCGGATTGCCATTACCGCCACCCCAAACCGTTCCGATGGGTGCATGCGGATTGTTACGGACGCATTCGGCCCCGTTGCCGTAAGGCATAGCGGGAACGCGGTTCCGCTGATTTATGCCCCGTTGAGTTACCGCCTCCCGGCTAAACTGCGGGCCTGGGCTGACCGTGCCCAGGGTAAAGAGATGTCCAGGGTGCTAAAGGCGTTGACCGCTGACCTGCCGCGTAATATTAAAATCGGGAGGCTGGCGCTTGCCGGATATAAAAAAAACCGTAATATACTGCTGATTTCCGACCGCATTTCCCATTTGGAGGCCATGCAGGGCATTTTAGTTCATCTCGGCATTCCGTCCGAACACATAGGCATGTTTTCCGGGGCGGTAAAGGGCGACAAGGACGTATCCGGGAAAAAAAAGTTGACCAAAAAACAAAAACTGGATGATGTGGTCAAAAATCCTAAATACCGGGTGATTCTGGCGACTTATGCAATGATGAAACTCGGAATTGATATCCCCCGGCTCGACATGGGAATTGACATCAGTCCGAAGAGCGAAGCCGTGCAGACTGTGGGGCGCATCAGGAGGCCGTTCCCGAACAAGCCGACCCCAGTCTGGTTTACGGTTGTCGATTCCAGCCGGAAATTCCAGGCCCTGTACCGTAGCCGGGAACGGGAACTGCTGTCGAAGGGCAGCGTAGAAATAAGACCGATTAAAACTTTATGACATTAAGTGACACTAACAAAACTGCTGTTGAGGCCGGAGCCGGGAACGATTCTGCCCGGATTCCTGGCCGCAAAAAAAAATACGAGACGAAGCGTGAAATGCAGATAGCGAAAAACCGCTACCATAAAACGCTGACCTACAAAGTCAAAAACCGGGCGCGGTATCATGTGGATTCCGATTACCGGGAATCGGTGCGGCTGCAAAACCGGAAAGCAAATGAGCGGAAGAAACGTATTATGCTGGCGCAGGCAGTCGTCCGGGGAGGGAAGTACCTGCGTGCGGTGATGAATGAACCGCCCATTGTCGTTGCTGGGGAAGAGCTGATAACAAGAAAAAGATTTTTGGAGTTAATCAGCCGGTCGTACCCAACTCTGGTACGGTGGAGGGCACACAGGAAATTCACCGTGGAGGAAGTGCACATTTCCGTGGTCCGGAACGGTCGAGTTGTCCCCCGTCTGGAACAGATAGCCTACCGGAAAAAAGATTTAATTCAATTTATCGACGCCAACCGCGAGTATGTCGGATTGACGAAAACGAGCTAACTCTTTTCCAATTTGCAATCATTGCAAATTTTTTTTCGCAAAAACCAGAAACAGAAATAAACCATGAGTCAAGAAACATCCAATCGTTCCAGAGCGTTGCCCCCGCAGGGAGGTTCCGCTATCGTAGAAACCGCCGTCACGCAGAACCGTGTTCCGGTAACAGGCGGCGCGCATTCCATGCCGCTGAATCCGTTGTACAATGACAACCGCCCGTCAAATAATCCGGCGTATGTGGCTGTCGGCGCGTCTCTGACGCTTCCGGGGCGGCAAATGTATTCATCCGTGAAAATTATGGCCACAGTCACCCTTCCGGCGTTTCCGGACGATGAATCCATTCAGGCTGCGGCGCAGGCTGCCGGGAACATGGCGGAAACGTTTTTATACGAGGAAGCCGACCGTTTTAAAGACTTTCTTCCGGAAGAAGGGAGGGGACGCTGCTGATGGCCGGGGAATCACCAAAACGGTCGAGGCCGCAAAAAGCATCCGCCCCGGCGGGGCTGGCCGAACTGCGTGCCGACCTTGTGAAAGGCGGGCGCGGGCGGGCTATGGACGGCAGCCGCATCGGTGTGGATGACTGGATGATTCCCACGGGAATCTTCCATTTGGATTACGCCTTTTTAGGCGGCATCCAGGAAGGCCAGGTGACGATGTTCCTGGGGCTTCCGTCCGCGCATAAAACGACTATCGCCCTGAAAACCATTGCCGGGCTGCACCGGAAATACCCGGATAAATGGGCAGTGCTTGTGGATGCGGAAGACAACTACGACCAGAAATATTCCCAGGATTTGGGCATTGATACCGACCGCCTGGAAGTCATCAAACCCTTTGACGGGCCTACCGCCGTTGACGCGCTGGAAGCCGCATTACGCGTCCCGGAAGTAGGGCTTGTCGTGCTGGATTCTATCCCTGCCTGTTCCGGGATGCAGGTGCTTACCAAATCGGCGGAAGATGCCAGCGTGTCGGAATTGGCGACAATCATGAGCCGGATGGCGAGTAAAATCACTTCGACGCTTGTAACGGAAAAAGAAAAAGGGCATCTGGTGTCCGTCATTCTTTTAAATCAGTTCCGGTCTAAAATCGGTGTCATGTTCGGGAATCCGCTGACCAGCCCCGGAGGTTATTTTATCAACCACCTGGCGACGAGAAAAATCGTGTTCCGGTCAAAGTCCATCCTCCAAAGCACCAGTCTGGACGAAAAAGCGGAAGGAGTGGCCCAGATTTCTTTCACGGTGGAAAAATCAAAGTTCGGCGGCCCTGTCCGGGCTGGGGAATTTTTCATGTCGCATCTTCCGCAGGGCTACCCGGTGATGAACCCGTCGGCAACCAAGGAAAGCACCCGCATCTGCGTCAACCGCCCCTATTTACAGGGGGAGGTGATTGAAGAGCCGCAGGTAGTCCAGCTGGCCGTGAAATACGGGCTGCTTTCCGGCGCGGGGGCCAACATGTCCTGCCCGCTTGTTTCGCAGGAAAAGATGTCCAAGACGCAATGGATGCTGTGGCTTAGGGACCACCCGGAAAAATCGGCTGTGCTCAAGGCAAACCTTGTCGCTCTGTACCGGGCGTACTCCAACCGCCAAACGGTTCCGGTTGACGGGTATCTGCTCGGAGTCGGAAAAGATAGGATTCTGTCGGAGGAAAGTCTTCAGAAGATTATTGCTAACATGTGAGGTGGGGGGGGTATGAAACAACCAAAACGTTTAGGGGTTTTGACGCAGAGCCGGGCCTATAACCACGCCCCGGTACAGGAGCGGGAAGCCGCGAAAAGGCTTGGCGGGCGTACTACTCCGGCATCCGGCTCCCTCCGGGAAAAAGGTGATGTACGCGTTTCCGGCATTCTTCGTTTGGAGTGTAAGGCCACTTCAAAAAAATCGTTTTCCGTCACCAGGGACATGGTGCGGAAAATCACGGAAGCCGGGGAACTTTCCGGGGAGTTGCCTGCCATTGAAATTGAGTTTCTTCCCCTGGCCGGGCAATTTCACGGGAGGGTTGCCGTTGTCCCGGCGTACGTCCTGAATCAACTCGTTACCGGGGAAAAATAGCATGGACAAGCAACAATTACTCCGCCGCCTTGGCTGGGAGCGTTCCCAGCTCCGGATAACTATATCGGAAGCGGCGCATCCGACACAGGGGCCGTCATCATCATTGGGAAGGGTTGACCTCCCCTCGGCGATTTCCGGAACGGTCGAACTTGAATCGCTGTCCGATATTTTAAACCGGGCCAGCAGGCAGCTTCACGAATCTGAAAGGGTGCATGCGGACTGCCTGCACGTATCAAGTCTGATAGGCGATTATTTATGCCCCCGCCGGATTTGGCTCGCAAAGCATCACCATCTCACGGCTATCAGCCGGGTCAGCCCCGCAATGAAAATCGTGTGGGACATGGGCCGGGCATGTGAAAAAACTGTTCGTGATTTGCTGATTGCCGGAATGGGCCGATCAAGAGTTCTTGGAAAGTGGTCATGCGCGTGCGGAAAAACGTCGCACGTCGGGCAGGGTCAGGAAATTCATTGCAGCATTTGCGATACCGACTGCGCTATTTATGGCGAAGCTGACCTGTACTATTCGCCGCTAAAGATTTTCGGGCATTCCGATTTTATTTATCTGGATGAAAACCGGAACGTCAATGTCGTGGAGATTAAATCCATCAATAAATCCGACTGGCTTGCACTATCAGAGCCGAAACACGACCACGTTGCCCAGGTCTCCATGTATTACTTTATGCTACGGGAGTCGATGGGGCAGGAGCGCATGTATCCGGGTGCGCAGATTATTTATGTATGCAAGGATTACATTACGCGGCAAATGCCGTGGAAGTGCTACACCGTCCCGCAGAAAACCTGTGAAGACGTATCTGAAGCGGTTTTACGCACGGCAACCGCAGTCCAGAGCGGATACGCCCCCGCCTGCCCGCCCCGGCTGTTGTGCTGCACGTCGCCGGATTGCCTCACGTCCCGAAATTGTATTGCATGCGCCGTCTGTTTTATGCATAATGATTAAACATCAAAGATAGATAGACGATTTATGTTTTTGCAACCAATATCCCCCGCCGTAGTCCGGACTTGCCGGATGTACGGAGTTCCTGAGGCCCTTGCCCCGATATGTCGGAATTTGACGAAGACGGGAATCAAAAAATTAGGAAGAGCGTATAAGGATTATACCGTCAAATGCGGGGCTGACCCAGCCCGCGCTGATGCCAGCAACTGGGGCGGAACCGTCATGCGAATCTTACGTGATTATCGGAAAAAATGAACATCCTCGGCATTGACCCGTCCCTGACTGCCACCGGGCTTTATTTGCGGGAAACCGGGCTTATGGTCGCCCCGGAATCCACGCTGATTGCCCCAAAAAATTTAAGGGACATGGAGCGGCTGTGTTTTATCCGCGACTTCCTTCTCGGATTCATCAACAGAGACCGGGCGTTTTCTCCCGAATTGGCAGTCATTGAGGGGTATGCAATGGGGGCGAAAACTCACACGCATGACCTCGGCGAAGCCGGGGCTATGCTGAAAACTGCGGTTTATGAAACGGGAATTGACCTGCTGATAGTCCCGCCCGCTACGCTGAAAAAGTTCATCACGGGAAGTGGGAATAGCAAAAAACAGGTGATGATGGTGGAAGCGCTTTCCCGGTATCATGTTAAAATCACTGATGATAATATCTGTGACGCGTTCTGCCTGACACACTTTGGGGAAGCCTGGTACGCGGCTAATGCTTTTGGCCGTACAGCGGGAGGAATCGGCATCACAAAAAGCCAGTATGCCTGCCTGTCCGCTGCCCGGCTGGTTCCTGGCCGCAAACGGTCGTCTCGGAGATAACCGGCTGCCGGTTTTTCCTTTTTTCAATTTGCAATCATTGCAAATTTTTTTCGCTGACTGTGTAATTTTATCTTGCAATTTCTAAAAAATAATGCTAAATTGCATTCATCAAAGGGAGATAAAGCCCTGATAACAAAAACCTAAAAAACCTGTTAGACTAAAATGAATGCGATTGAAACCATGAGCCAGAAAGAGCTGAAAGAATATTACGCCGCTCTCACTTGCGGGGAAGGAACCAAGGCGGCTAAATGGACCATATCCGGTGCTTTTGAGATTGTAAAATTGTCTGACGGAAAACTTTATAAAATAGAAAAGCACCAGCTGGAAACCTCTTTCTGCTTTGGCTACGATGTAACGGAAGAATCGGAACGCCGCGCGGATTCCCTGGCGGCGGACGCTAAAACTTATGAGGCGTTTTTGGCCGCCAATCTGGAAACCATAGCGCGGGACATTAACCGGCTGGAAAAGGCTATCGCCAATGGCAATACACCGCAGTTTGACGGAACAAAAGCCTTCTATTCCTGCAACGCTTATGTCAACGGACCGGATACGGCGGTATGCGTATTCTTTATGAACTGGATGAATGATTTCCGGGGCATGGAAAACACACACCTTACTTCCGTGTCCGACCTTGAGCTGATTATTGCCGCCTTGAAGCGCAAGGCGGAAAACGTCCGGAAGCGTTGCCTTTCCTACTGGAAAAAATACGGGGCCAGCAAGCTTAATGTCTGGACATATTACCGTGATTGAATATTTGCAACGATTGCAAATTTTTTTCTCAAAAAAGATTCTTTTTCTCTTGCAATTTCTAAAAAAGAATGATAAATTGAGTTCATCAAAGGGAGGGAAACCTCCCAAGAATAAAAAACCTAAAAACCTGAAAGACAAGATTATGAATAACAAAGAAACATTCTATCTGGTTGAAGTTTACCACCTCGGAACCGCTGTTGGCAGCCTTATTTCCCTTGACCATGTGCACCGCTGCAAGTCCCTGGAATCTGCGAAAGACTTTGGTTCCATCATGAAAGAAAAAAATGGGTGGTTTGAAGTAACGGAAATCACTTCCGAAGGCCGTTCCATTGTGTTTGATTCCCGCAACAACTAACCCGTCAGGACAATGAAAGTACAGGCTAAAGTTATTACCGAACAGGAGTGCAAATGGCACGGGGTTGCTCCTCAAGATGCGGAACACGGAATGGGAAAATCGGTATAAAGAAAACGGCATTAAGTTTGAAACCCGCGTGAATATCTAAAATCCTCAAGCCCCTACATCGCAACCAGAAAAACTTTTCAGCAGTAAAAATTTTCGGTGGTACTAATTAGGTTCTGCCCCTTTTCCGGCCTTTCGTTGCTGGGAAGGGGGCAGTTTTTTTGCGTCAATTTGTAGTGGTATTTTTAATTTTAGCGCACAAATAACTATATATTGCGGCTATTTTCGTAAACGGTTGACTTTGAGAAAAATAAATTCTTGAACCGGTTTGGCGGCAAGTTAAGATGCCGGAGGTTAAACACTAGTTTGGCTGTCTTCTATCTTTTCGGCCCCTAATTCGGAGTGATGCCCGGATTAGGGGCCTTTTTTTCTCAATTTGCAATCATTGCAAATTTTTTTCTCAAAAAAGATTCTTTTTCTCTTGCAATTTATAAAAAATAATGCTAAATTACATTCATCAAAGGGAGGGAATCCCTGAGAGAGAAAAACAAAAAACCTAAAAAACCTGTTAGACTAAAATGAATACCGTAACCGAAACTGAAATCAAGTTAGGCTCCAAGATTAAACCGACCTGGAAGCTTTCCAAAGTGCGTGCAATTGTTGGAAAGGAAACCGAAAAGGCAATCCGCATTGACCTCGACTACAGCAGCAGGTCTGAATATCATTGGCTTCCGAAAAGCCTCATTGCGGCTATCGAAGAAAAAGAGGACGGAACATGGGCCGGGGATTCTTACATTACTCTTCCCACCTGGTTCTGCATCGAAAATGGCTTTGTAACCGAACAATAAAACGCGTATGAAATTCTTTCTGTCTTTCGTTTCCGAAGCAATGGGCGTTGCCGTGATTGGGTACATGGCCGTGTGCGCCTACTGGCTTTTGTTCTGCTATCTGGCAACCGACCAGGAATTTAATTCAACCCTTTATCCTCCCCCGGCATATGTCCAGGCCGCTTTTAACGCGGCGGATTCCCTTTACCACCTGATATTTTAATTATGAAACCCGCTATGCAATCTCAAATGACTGATTTACTGCACGACGCTGACCGCCTTTCAGAAGAGGCGTACCGTTCCCGGCTGCGTTATCTGGGCAGGCTGGTTGATTTGCCCCAGAACGCCCCTACAGTGCGGAAAGTGCGGAACATGGGCGCCAAACGCTGGAATAGCCTGATTCAGCTCGTGCATAACGTGTGCATTGCTTCCGACGAGCCTCTGGGGCTTCATGACCGGAACTGGCTGGAATCGGCATTAGGCTACACGGCGTTGCATGTGTTTATTTCCGCCGGAAACCGGAGGCTGATGTTTATCCAGATTATGCTGGACGAGCTGTTTTCCGGGCGGGAATTCGCGGGCTTTGACCGCATCATTGCCCTTGTGGCCAAAGAGGCTCCCATTGTATATAATGGTTCCGGGCTTTATTACCATATCCCCCCGGTAATCCGTCAGGAGCTGGAACTAAACGCGGGAAGAGGAAGCGGCGCCAGCGTCCGAAAAAATCTGGAAGACAGCATCCGGCATTTGGACGGCATCAGCCGGAAATGCACGGGTGTTCCCGTTATCACCCATATGCTTTACTATGGCCTCCGTTTGCTCTCCTGATTCCCGGCCCGTTGAAGGCAGTCTGGTAAAACCAGGCTTTTACTCCGTGCTGGAAAAATTGCCGCTGGAATACATAGGCCCCTCTGAACGGTTTTTCCTGTGGCTGGAATTTGCTTTTTCTGTCATGTCCGGAACGCCCCTGAATTCTTCCGTTATCGAAAAAATGAGCGTGGGAAGGGAAGGCTATGAGGCTATCCAGCGCGGGTTTCTGGACTGCATCAGGTTGCTTGGGGACGACATGGAGCGGAAGCCCTATGAAGACCTGCTGGGAGACTATCATGAAATGTTGAACAGTCGGATGACCCGGACGGCAAACGGTCAATTTTATACCCCAATGCCGGTCTGCCGTCTTATGGCTAAAATCGCCGTATCGGAACAGCTCGCGGAAAAACTGAAACTTGGGGAAGTGGTACAACTGAATGAACCCGCCTGCGGTTCCGGGCGCAATATGCTTGCCGTAGCGGAAATACTTTCCGAACACCGCTCCAAGATGCGTGTGACTTGCACCGACATCGACATCCGGGCCTGCTGGATGTGCTTCATCAACTTGACCATGTGGGGCATCCCGGCAACGGTCATCCACGGGGATACGCTGTCCGGGAAAGAGTGGGGGCGCTGGGTCAATATGTTTTGGCTGATTGGAGAGGCGGAAAGAAAACGCCAGCTCAAGGTCAAAAAAATTATAGACGCAGTGCAGAAGCTTTGCCCTGATGAACAAAATATTCCGGCATTCCCCCGGTGCAGAGACTAACAAAAAACCTAACAAAAAAAAATGAAAGCTAAGAAAAGAGTATTTACCCCGGAAATGCGGGAAGAAATTCGCACGTTTATTATCGATATGATTAGCCGGGGGGCGGCTTATAACTCCATTGATTTTATCCTGAATTCCCTGGCCGACGATATAAAATCCCTTCGGGAATCCCCGGATTCGTCGCGGAAAGCGGAAACGGAAACCGCCATTGCCTGGTGCGAGGAACTTTGCAAGCATATTGCGCGTTTGCGCGGAAAATATAACTTCGTAAAAAATCCATATGACGAAGGTCTGGCGGCCTGCAACGTATTGGCTCAAATTCGGATAGACCTGCTGGAACGGTCCACCTCGAAAGAATTTCACCGTAATAACAGCCCGGACGGGAAGACACCGCGGTCAAGCCCTAATATCAATTATGAGCTTTGCATCGCCATCACGTCCGCCGCGATAAATAATCTGTACCGTCAGATTGATGCGGCGGTGAATTTGCATAATATGAATATCCTCCTGGGCTTTTATGATGACATCCAGAATGACCGAATCACGCCCCATCTCACCGGATGGGGAGGAAGCCCCGCCGGGGAACCTGAAACCCGTTAAGTTTACTTAAACATTAAAAAAGAAAAAGATGAATACAGCACCGAAAAAACATTCCTGGGTAAGCTGGTTTTACCCGTTTCCCGCCCATTGCGTTATTCTAAACCGGCTATTCTGCCGGTTGGCAATAGCGAGTCTGGCGCTTCTGGCCGTCCTGCCTCTTTACTGGTTTTTCTTCCCGGACTTGTGGGAGGGCTGGGTGACGGAAGGGCAGACCATATATTGGATGCTGATTGCCGTTATTTCTGCGGTGGAATGTTCCGACGTCTGGATTTCCCGGTTGAAAATATCCTTGTTCCGGAGGCATTGCTCCAAGAAAAAAATGCACGATTTATACTTCCGGCAGCAGGTACGGCAGCTTATTATTCAAGAGCGGGGCGTAGTTTACTTTTCCGACTATTTAATTGACGGAGAATTTACGCGGAAGCATTTTTTATTTTTATATTGGGAGTTTAAATGGAGCCGTTTTCTGACTTTCCGGGAACCCTGGAAAGTGTATGTCGTGATGCACGAGGATAAGGATTGCGCGTCTATTTTTTCCCGCGATACCTCTTCGGATTTTCATTTGGAGCTTGCTAGACATTTGCCGAGCATTAAAATGGCCGACGCACACGTTTGTGGCCGCGCCATTTCTATCGACTATGACCATCCCGCTGTTCCGTAAAAAAAAATATGTGCCGAATCCTGATTTAATTTTTCCCGATACGCAGGACGAATATCTGTTCAGATTCCGGGAAGCCTCAATGGCCCACAAGGCTATCCATTTTGAGATAACCGGGTATCCGGGGGATTCAAGGGCGTTTTTGTACAAAGTCCACCACCTCGACGGCACTTGCATGGAGCACCGCTGCCCCAACAGGCGGGCAGTTAGCCGCCTGTCCGCTTATGACGATTTGTTCTCAATATACTGCAACCGGAAATTTTGGTTGTACATCAAAGACTACGTTGACCCCAAGTGGTTCCGCTCCATGAGCACGATTTTATTTCTGGCCGCGAAAAAGGGGCATCGGATGCGCCGGGAAGACTTGATTCATAAAGTGTTTTTGGAGGGCTACTGCTACGACCCGGATGTCGATTACGACGGGTTGACGGTGGCTTTATTTTCCTGATAGACTTCCCGGCATATGGCAACTGATAATGATGACGAGTTTTCCGGTTTTTTCGGGGACGATTCCGGCGGCTTTTTCGACGAACCCCAGGAACCTTCCAGCGCCCCAGATACCCCGGAATCACAGGAGGAAGCCCCGCCGGAGGAACCTGATGAGGACGAGGATGACGGGGAACTTAATGAGCTTGCCGGGACTGGCGCCGGAACGGTCGCACGCCTGAACCCGGAGATTCGGCATCAGATTATGGCCCAAGCTAATTCCCGCGCCTGGACGCGCCATGAACGCCATGTTGTCATGCGCCGGGCCATGTCGGCGGGAAAGCTGGAAGAGATTATTGACTGGTACCCGCGTTCCGGACAGAGCATCCACATTTTATCCTGCGGGGAAGTAGATTTGTTTTCCTACCTTCATTTCATGCTTCGGCAACGCCCCTATGCCTATATTTTGCTTTCGACATTTAGCTTAGGTTATATGGAAATTCGCAACCTGCACGAATATCTGGAAAAAGGAGTGATTGGCCGCCTGGATGTGTACGCTGGAAGTATCTTCCGCAACCGGACTATCCGGACGCGGGAATATGATGCGCTGGTTGCCCTGCATCAGAGATTTCCGCATTGTTTTTGCGGTCTGGCAAATGTCCACGCGAAAGTCATTGCCGGGATTGACCGAGATAACGGGGAAGGCGACTTTGTTGTGGAGGCCAGCGCTAACGCCAACCTGAATTTCCGCGTTGAGCAGGCTTGCCTGACGATGGACACCGATTTGGCGCTTTTTTACAAAGAGGCGTTTGACGGCGTGGATTGCCCGCAGGATGCCCAGTATTTTAAGGACGTGAGACGGACTCCGTGGGTGGTTGACCGGAAAAGCTGATTTGCAATCATTGCAAATTTTTTCCGGCAATCCTGATTTTTTCTCTTGCAATTCATCAAAAAGAATGCTAACTTATATTCATCAAAGGGAAAAAAACCTTAAAAATAAAAAACCTAAAAACCTGTTAGAATAAGATGACCGGAATTACATTGCAAGACGGAGTTTCAGAAATCAATAAGTACTTTCAGAAGTATTGCTGCGCCAGTAAGGTGCGTAACGCTTCCCTTATTTCTCAGCATTCCGTAATGATAAAGGCGGACCCCAGTGACGTCAAAGACGATTCCAGCTGTGATAAGGCCCTCCGCCATTTGAAGCAGCTCGTGCAGGACATGACCTGCATGGAGGTGGAATCCGTGGATATTGACCGCTATTCCAGCGGGTACGAGTTCACTTTTACCCTGCGTTGATTTTTGCATTGCGGAGGGGGAACAATCCCCCTCCGGGAATAAAAATCTGACAGCAACTATGGAGCCGCAGCGGGACAGGGACGGGTACTGGCGCAGTTTATCGGAATCTATCAATAAAATTGCGGAAGACTACCGGCTATCCAGAGCCGAGCTTGAACAGAGCGCAATTGCTTTTCACCGCGCCGCGCAGCAGCTGCTGGAACTGCGGAAAAAGTCAAGCAATCCTCCCAAGTCTCCGGAAGTAATAGTACGCCGGGTTCCGCGTAAATTCCGCGGCTAAATGACAGTTTTTTTTAACAAAAATATAAATATGGAAGACGAGCCGAAAATTGCATCACCAAGAAAAATTAAACCGGTGTTCCGGAAATGGGGATTTGACTACCGCCTAATCCGAAGGCAGGGGAACGTAGTTTTGTACGAGCAGAAATCCAAATATGGGAATATCATATCGTATGAGGTCATGCGCGTCCAAACGGTCAAGTCCCCCACGGAGTTTCATCAGGTCGGCGACGAGTACCTTCCCGGAACCAATTCCTGGGGAACTCTGGGCTGGACACTCGGCACGATGGAAGACGCGGAAAAGCGTTTTGCCGAAATAGTGTACCGGTATGAGCCTTCCGAGGTAAAAATCTCAAGACGCTAGCGCGGGCTGGCTACCGACTGATGTTTCTGCAGTTTTTAGCTTCCGGGGCCGTGACAGTTCTAGGCGCTCAAATGTTGCTTTGCACCTTTTCCTGCATTAGACACCGGATGCCGGTTGGAGCAATCCTTAACTGGCTGGCGGGCATTGCGCTGATTAAATGCGGGTATTATTTATTACTGGATAGTTTCATGTAGTTAAAAAAATTATTTTTTGTGCTTTTTATCTTGCAATTTCTGAAAAATAATACTAAAGTACATTCATCGAGGGGAGAGAAAAACCCTGAGAATAAAAACCTGAAATATAATAAAACACGATGAGCAATAATTATTGTTTAAAAGCTTCCGGCAAGCAGATTGTCGAACTCGCGCGGTTAATGGACGCGCATTCCAGACGTACCGGATTCGACGAGCCGATATTGTACCTGGGGGATGCCTGCCACCTGGAACCCATTCCCTGCTCCAAAGTGTATGCGACTTGCGACACGCCCCGGATATTTTCCGCATGTCTGGTGGATGAATCCGGCTCCCATGACCTGACGGAGCTGACCGACCTGTTTGGTGTGGTAGGCTTTTTTCCTCATCATCCCCAGCTGCTTCCGTCTTATTTCAGCACGCAGAAATTAAAGTTCTGCGGGGAATATGTTTCCGTATATTGCGCGTATATCTACGTTCCTGAACATCCTGATTTTTTGCAATGATTGCAAATTCAAAAACTTTTTTATCAATTACAATAATTTAATTTTATGAAGTTCTACACGAAAATCCCTAAGCATTCTTCCAGCGTTTCCCACACCTCTTCCCTTACAGGCGAATACCAGGATTATCTTGAACATGGGTTTGTTTACGATAAACTTCCGGCTTACAAACCAAAGCGAAAAACGATGTTCCAGGCGCTTTCTTCCATAGCAGGGCTGAAAGCTACCTGGAATCCGGGCTACTTTTCTCCGGTAGTGCATAACAATATCGCTTACGCTACAAACGGTCGTATTCTGGTCTGGATAGACTTGTCCCTGGTGGACGAGGCGGAAAGAATGGATGAAGGCATTCATTTTAATTCGACATTGTGGACAGGAGACCTGGACAAAACGGAAATGGTGGAAGCTTCCATTCGCCAGCTGGCGGAATCCAGCTGGGGCGAGTTTAAACAGCTGCTGGAAAAATCCGGGGAAGCCGATTACGTCACACGGCAATTCCGCATTGAGCATATGCCGGTGCTGAAAAAAGCCGGGCAAAGTTTTTATTGTCTGGATGCGAGTACAGGGGCAGTTTGGGCCGCAGTCAATATTCCGGTGTGCCCGATTGTCCACGTATCAAGTGCGTCCCTATACACGTGGATGGATGCCGTTTATTCCCTGATGCCGGAAAAACAGTTTCCCGCCATTACCGCGCACCTGTCCGTTCCGAAGGAATCCGGGCGGAAAAATAGCATCTATCTATCTGTGGAAGGGTTTGAATACAACCGGCTTGGCGCCCTCGTTTATGGTACTGACCATTTTCCGGAAAGGCTGACCTACCTATGGACTGACCCGGATGCGGACCCCAAAGCCGGGGGGCTGACTTTGCCGATACAAAAAGACCTGGAGAACGATGGCCCAAGATGGAGTGAAGCGCGTCTTGTCCCTGTACATGACCCGACGGACCGTTCCATGATTATTTCCGTGCCGGGAAGAGTAAGTGATTGCGTCCAGGTAAAAGGAAACAATGGAGGCCCGGAACTGCATTTTTACTGTGATGAGCGTTCTATGCGCCGGTTTTATCAGTCTTTAGGGGAATACTTTAGCCGACGGGACGCGGGAAAAAGTGAATCATAAATAGCCGCAAGGGAACTCCGGGGAAATAATCTTCCCCGGAGCTTTTTTATTCCTCCCCCGATTTCCTTTTCCAATTTGCAACGATTGCAAATTTTTTTCTCAAAAAAGATTTTTTTCTCTTGCAATTTCTAAAAAAGAATGATAAATTACATTCATCAAAGGGAGGGAATCCCTGAGAGAAAAAAACAAAAAACCTAAATTACTGATACCATGAATGCTAAAACCAAAACCAAAACGACAATGTACAAATGGACTGCTTGCAACCCTTACAGCTACCTCAATGGAGTTGTAGAAGCCCGCACTTTGCTTGGAGCTGTCCGGGCGGGGCGTAAGTATGTGGAAGATGAACTTGGCGGCGAGGGAGAAATCCGCATCTGGGAAAGCATTGACGGAGGCCGCACATGGAAGCTGGTGAGGACGGATGAGAAAGGCATCTTTTCCATGACTGGATGGGCAGTTCGGCACGAGTAATCGTGCCTTTCCCCCCCCCTATTTTTAATTAACCAAGCAAAAAGATATACCAAACAAAAAAAACGAAAGGAACTGAAACATGTATAAAATGTGCCGTGATTGCAGTTGGAGAGACCAGGAAGACGGCTGTTGCTGGAATTCGCGAAGCTTTCGATACCTTACCGAAGTGGACGAAGATGAGGAAATCTGCGGAGAATACGAACCGGATGAAGAAACCCAGGACGCGTAATGGTAATGAAAACTCCTAAATGCTGGATGTGCGGACAAAAGCTGACCACAAACTGGGTACCTTCTGTGGTGGATTATCACACCGGATGCTACCGCGTTGGATGCCGTCATTGCGGCTGGGCAACTTATCTTACAAGTGCAACGGAGGAACAGGCGATAGATTCCGCGAAAGAATTCATGGCGAAAATTCCTCCCACCATGCGGGTGCGGGAAGGGGACACCGTCCTCATGCGGTTCGGGGAAGAGGCCAAAAGCGTAAAAATACGAGCCGTAACTAATACGACCTTATTTGAAACCGATGAAGGAATCGTATCCCCGGACAGCATCGAAAAATGGCCCTGGGAATTCGAACAGAAAGGAGGGGATGAATAATGAAACGGAACCCTCACATCATCGTCCAGCAGGTCTGCCCCATGAAGAAAATTGACAATGGGAAATACGAAGTGCAGGCCGCGATTGTCCACCACAAAGGGATTATCGCCCGATTTCGCATGGAGTACCCCACGAAACGGCATGCCCGGTGGGCGCAGCACCTTATTTGCACGACAAAAAATCATACACGTCTGCGGGCATTTGATGAATTAAGGGCCATCATTGACAGAAAGGAGGAAGAAAATGAAACTGACTCCTGAACAACAGGTTTTTTTCAGATATGGGTATGTTAAAGCATGGTTACAGTCTAAGATTCTGGAAGCTCGTAGCTATGCGCGACGCACCTATGGGGAAAACTACGACAAATTAACGCCAGAGGAACGGGCTGATTGCCGAAAGCAATGCCAAATCGAATTTCTTATCCAACGAGTCAGAGACCGACGGGCCGCATGCAGGGCATGGATACCGCCTCAACGGCGGGGTTGCTCTACTTGCAAACATGATGGGACCCATTACAAGCTTTGCGCGCTCTGCCACGGTGTAGGTTGGCCTATTAGTTGGAAACCGAAAAAGGAGGAAGAAAATGAAACTGACGCTTGAACAGAAAGTATTCATCGAATACGGAAAAGCAAGGAAAGCTCTTGAGATAGCTAAAAAGCAATTAGCAAAAGAAATGCACCAGTATTCATCCTGGCATCAGGCGCGGGATTATAATAATATTGATATTTTAATCCGGGATGTCTGGCGGAAGCGGGCTGCATACCGGACGTGGGCGTGGGTACCTATGAACAAACGTTTTTGCAACAACTGCCGGTATTACCGTGCATCCAGCTTGTATGGTCCTTGCAAAGAATGCTGCCGGTATCCGGAACCTATAAACTGGGAACCTAGAAAGGGGAATGAAAACTAATGAAAATGACACCTGAACAAAGAGCCTTTTATTGGTACGGGTACTATAAAGCCTGCCTGAAACTAAAAATTAAAGAGGCCCGTAATTATGCTAAGCGTGAATATGAGAGGTACTATAGTGAGCTGACATCAGTGGGGCGGGAAGAGTGTTTGGTATATGCCGGGGTTAGGTCTTACATCATTCTGACCAGAAGGGCACGCCGCTCCTGTCGGTTATTTGCATTACCCAGTTCTGAACGGTCATGCTGTAATTGTGCGTATACCGATTTATTGCATTATCAGTCGCCATGTAATAATTGCCTTCGTTCCCCGTATGCCGTGCACGGAGAAACGACCGACGACGCCTGGAAGCCGATTGGAAAATGGCAAAATCCATAACAAGCGGGCTTGATTTTTCAGCCTGTAGAATATAAGCTGGGGCCGTTTCCCCCGGCAGAAAAAGGGAAAGGGGAACAGGCGTTCTTTCTTTCCTTTTTTTTCAGGTTTGTAATTTGCGTTGGTATTGCCGCAAGCCGCAAGGGGGAATGGAAAGACAGATACCCCCGCCATGCAGGAAGAAAAGCCCAATACATCCGCCAGACCCGCCCCGCACCGAGCCAGGAAAAGACACAGGCCCATTCCCGTACCGGGTGATTTGCCGGCCCCTCCGTCCAACAGGATTATTGGCCGTATTGTCTCTGACGACAGTGTCCGGCAAAAAGCCCTGGAAGTTCAGCGGGCGGCACAGGCGCAGAAAAAGAAGGAAGAACAGGAAGCTTTTTTAACTGCCTACAGGGATTCGTTCGCCCTGCCGCACATTGCTGCGAAAAAATGCCGGATTTCCGTTACCAAGCATAACCAGTGGTTCAGTACGGATATGGACTACCGCCGCCGGGCTGAGGAAATCAAGGAATTCTGTGCTGAGCATTTGCAGGCGAAAATGTACAAGAGTGCCCTTGCCGGTGACGGCCAGATGCTCCGGTATCTGGACCAGCGCCGGATTGCCGCTGAGCAGAGCGCGGCGTTGAAGATTGCCGTCGAACACTCCGGAACGGTCGGATGTTCCTTCATGTCGGAGGAAGAAATGAAAGAGAAAACCGGGTTTACTGTGCGTCGCATGGAACATACCTTGAAAATGCTTGCCGACTACGCTCCGGAAGCGCTGCGGCAGATTCTTGTCGCCCCAAACGAAATACCGGACAAGGCCCCGGACCTCAGAAAGATGGGGAGGAAGCCTTCGGAGAGGCGTAAATCCCTGTAATGGCAGGGCGGGCGTAAGAGCTTCTTTTTTCCTGTTTTCCGTTTTTCATTTTTTCCTTTTTCCATGCACCAGGACACCGACGCAGACAATGCCGCCAGCCAGAGCCGGTTGAACGAAACCGCCATGCTGATTCCCCGGCTGCTGTTAAAAGCCCGTACTGATTTTATTGCATTTTTACTTGCCATTTCCGACGACGAATCCGGCTACATCCTGTCCCGGATGCACCTGTTTATTGCAGGCAAGCTCAACGATACCGTCACCCGGAAGGACGTGCCGAGGAATTACACTATTTCCGTACCACCCCAGCACGGGAAGTCCTCCTTGATTGTGCGGTATGTCGCGTGGCTGGTTGGGTCTTATCCCAGATTGTGCGTTGCCCTGACCGGCTTTTCCGCTGAATTGATGGGTCAGATGCTCCGGCAGGTCACATCCATTATGGATTTGCCCGTGTACCAGGTAATTTTTCCCGGAGTGAAAGTGAAGCCGAAGGATGACCGCTGGGACTATAAACGGTTCACCAATGACGCTATTATTTATGCTAAGCCGGCAGGCTCCAAGCTGACCGGGAGGCGGGTGGACATCCTCATTATTGACGACCCCCACGCCGGACGTGCCGAAGCCGAATCCCCCACTATCCGCAACCGCGTTGTGCAGTGGGCAGTTGCAGACTGCTTTTCCCGCCTTTCGCCTCATTGGCGGGTGTTTGTCATTGGAACCCGGTGGCATCCGGAAGACCTCATTGGACATCTCACCGGGCGGGAATACAATAAACGGCTTGAAATGCTTGGCAATACCGCCATGAAATTTGAGGTCATCAAGATTCCCGCTATCTGCGAAGACCCGGCTACCGACCCCCTGGGGCGGAAGGCTGGGGAAGTGGCGTTTCCGGAAGAGCGTGACTTGGAGTTTTTAACGTCCATCCGTGGGGCCATGACTACGACAGAATGGAAATCCCAGTACCAGCAGGAGCCGGTCACGTCCAAGGGTGGGCAGGTCAACGCGGACGATTTTAACCTCATTTCCCCGGAGGAAGTGCCGTGGAGCGAGCTGACGGCCATAGGCTCCGGCTGGGACTTGGCCGCAACCGACAAAACGGCATCCGACTGGACCGTGGGCGCGTGCGGGGCGCGGACAAAGGACGGCCGCCTGTATATTTTCGACCAGTTCCGCAGGCAAATGCAGATTCCAAAACTGCTTCCGGCCATTGAAGCCCGCGCCCTGGCGTGGAAAGACATGTACGGGGCCAATCAGCTGGGCGTGGAAGGTGTGGGGGGCATGGTAGGATATTACCAGCAGCTCCGGCAAATGCTCCTGGGAAAAATCAGCGTGCGGCTCAAAAATCCCCCGGTCAAAGGAGGGGGAAAACTGGTGCGGGCGCAAAACTGGCTGGCTCTGGTGGAGGCAAAAAAAGTGTATCTGGTACAGGCTCCCTGGGTGCGGTCGTTTCTGGAAGAGGTGGAAGTATTCCCGGACGGGGACCACGATGACCAGGTGGACAGCGTATCCATTCTTTACGAGCTTCTGTTTCTCTCCGCCCGCATTCTGGTCGGATAGGCCGTCAATAAAATTTGCAATGATTGCAAATTTCAGAGACCGCGCCCAAAAGCTTTTTTCCTTTACTTTTCACTTTTCCGGCACAAACAATACCAGCCCATGAAGTTCCACAGCCTTTCCATGCTTTTTACGCTCCGTGGCCCTCCCCGCCCTGTTTTTCAGCTTGTCCCCCAGGCAATCCGCGAACGGTCGGATGCGCGAGGACGGGAACGCATCATTTCCCGCGTCTGAAATAAATGGCTTTCACCATCAGGCGCAATCTCCGCATTTCCTTTTTCTGTTGCCTTCGCCGGATTGCCCCCCCTCGTCAGGAAGGGAACGGCAAACCGTAACCATAAACAAAAAGATAGAAATGACAGTTCAAACCTTACCGGCAACCGTGCCGGACAGCGTTTCTGCGACCTTGCGCGTCGTCATGAAGCCCGTGGAATCAATTCACCCCTACGAAAATAACCCCCGCTACAACGACAGCGCGGTTCCCTACGTCAAAAACTCAATTCAGGAGTTCGGCTTCAAGGTTCCGATTATCGTCGATGAAGCCGGAAGCATTGTCTGCGGTCACACGAGGTACAAGGCGGCCCTGGAATTGGGCATGAGCCATGTGCCTTGCATTGTCGCTTCGGATTTGACCCCAAAGCAGATTCAGGCGTTCCGCCTTGTTGATAACAAGGTGTCGGAGTTTTCAAGCTGGGATTTTTCCAAACTTGAAATTGAGATAGGGGAGCTGGATGCCGAATTTAATCTTGATGACTTCGGTTTTTTCTCCGATTCAGAGCGGGCGGGAAGCTCGCCGGCGGATGTGGGCAGTGCCGCAGAAATGCAGGATGATACTGCGAGGGATGACCGGAATATCTATACAGGACGCATCATTACTCCGGTTTATGAAATTACCGGGGATTGTCCAAAAACCGAAGAGCTGGTTGACCGCACCAGAGCGGAATCCCTGCTGGAAGAGATTGACCGGACCCCAGGGCTTCCGGATGCCGTGCGTGACTTTTTGCGTATTGCCGCCATGCGGCACTATGTCCTGCATTTTGACAGGATAGCCGAGTTTTACGCCCATGCGGTCCCTCCTGTGCAGCGGCTCATGGAAAACTCCTGTCTGGTTATCATTGATTACGACCGCGCCATTGAACTTGGATATGTGCAAATGGCGCGTGCCCTGGCCGATGAATATGACCGAGAATACCCGGAAGAGGAAGAACAGGAAGGAGGCGGCGAATCATGATGCGGCACTCTGATTTCTGCGTCCTGATTATTTCCCATGGACGGGCCGGGAGGGTGAAAACCCTGAACGCGCTTGAGCGTTTTGGCTATAGCGGCCCCTGGTACATCATTATCGACAATGAGGATTCACAGGCCGGGGATTACCTTAATTGCTACGGGAGTGACCACGTTGTTGTTTTTGATAAACCCCTTGAGGCATCCAGGCTGGACATAGCGGATAATTTTACAGGCCGTCTTGGGCGCAAAAGCACCGTGTACGTACGCAATGCGAGCTTTGACATTGCCCGCCGCCTGGGATTCCGGTATTTCATGGTGCTGGACGACGATTACGACTATTTCCGTTTCGTATTGGACAGCAACCGCCGCTATACTTGCCGGCGCTGTACCTGTCTGGACACAATCCTTGACATCTGCCTCGATTACTTCACCCGTACACCGGCCCTTGCCACCATAGCGTGGCTTCAAGGCGGCGACCTGCTGGGAGGGGCCAACTCCAACAGCCTTTTCAGCCTCCGGCGAAAAGCCATGAACAGTTTTATCTGTGACACGGAACGCCCCTTTTCTTTCATGGGCCGGTTTAATGAAGACGTGAACACCTACATCACCCACGGAAACCGGGGAGTGGTCATGTTCTCGATTACGGAACTGGCACTTAACCAGGCCAGCACCCAGCAGACGACGGGAGGGATGACGGAAGCCTACCAGGAAAACGGAACCTACGTGAAATCGTTTTACAGTGTCATGCATATGCCGTCTGCGGTGAAAATCCGGACAATGGGCGAACATTACCGAAGAATCCACCATGCTATTACATGGAATAATTGTGTGCCGAAAATCATCCGTCCGGAGTACCGGAAACCGGATATTGTGCGAGGTGACAGAAGAAAACGCGGCAGGAGCCGAAAAAAATTGCTTGCAATTCCGGCCCCTTAATAGGATATTGCGATTGTTACCCGCCCAACGGGAACCCGACAACAACCAATAATAGCTGCTATCCAGAAAAGACAAGCCCCCGGCCCCTTCCTGCATCCCACCCGCGTATCGGATTGCCTGTCATGCGTACCGCAGGAAACCGGGGGCTTGTTTTCTTTCCCCCTTCTGGGTATAACGGCGGCGTTATGATTGCCTTGAACACTCCTATTGCCACCATACCGGGGCGCCGGTACTGCATCACCACAGTATCTTCCGTCCAGGTGATTGCCGTCATTGACGACGAAGAGTTTGATTTGCTGGGGGGCCTTCCCATCACTGGCCAGGCGCAATTTGTCGCTCCCACGGACCACATTGAGGTGCGTGACGCGTCAGCCCCGGAAGAAGGGGCGGCGGCCAGCGCGTCGGAATCATCCCCGGAAACGTCAAGCGTCATGTTTGACGGCTCCGCGACACCTCTTGCCGGAGACGCGGCTTCCGTGTCCGGGAGCATCGTCGAAATTGTACGCAGTTGACAAGCTATCCCGGATTTGGCAGGATGCTTCCTGCATGCGCGACGCGCTTCAAAGGCGTGGATTGAGGCGATAAGGGCATGCTTTCGCAGGGTGTATGTGTGGGAGACGTAATGAGCTCTCCCCTTCCCCTGCGGCAAACGGGAACAACAAAAAAGGGGATGCCCTTCCTTTTTTCCAGGATGGCCGCAGTTTTTCCGCTGTGGGGAAAGAAGGAAGGGTATTTTTCCGCCTCCAATTTTTCTTTTTATTCTTTGTGCCTGATGCAGATTCCTCCCCCCCCGATAAGTGCCGAATGCACTGTATTATTCCTTTGAAAGCACGCTCCATGCGCTGCCCAAGAAAAAATTTCAGAACCTGCAACCCGTATCTTTCCGGAGACCTGATTCCGCTGTGGGAAGTGTCGGCCAGGTACGTCAGGGGCGAGGGATGGGAACCAGTTATTTCCTGTGATAGTCCGGAATTGTTGCATGATATTTCCCGGCGCGGATATGAACGCACTGTTTTATGGCACCCTGACCCGGAATCCCCATATATGCAGGGCCACATCAGTCAGGTTGCCGCACAGATTAACGCCGGGGATTCCGACCTGCTTTGCGTAGTCCAGGCAACTTCCCCGGTAAGACGGCCCGGACTGCTTCGGGACATGCACGCCTTGATGTCATCCGATACCAATATTCAGGTGGCTTTTACGGGAGAACACCTGAAAATTTGCGGTATCTTGAATGGCTCTCTTTTTGGGCAGGATGAAAGCCAGTCCGCCCGGCACTGGTACGACCACTATGACGGGGCGCTTATCCTGCTGCGCTATGATACTCTGAAACGCTGCCCCCCCCGAACGGTCATGCATCCAGGGCTTCTGTCCGGCCCCGGTGATAAAGTGGCCGTGTTTTACCAGACCCTGCCCTGGTCATTTCAAATCGACACGGAAGACGATTATTCCTTTTATCTGCAAATGCGGCGGCCTGATGCGGAAAAACAGTCAGCCTTCTGCAAACGGTCGAACCCGTATCGGGTATATACAAAAAGCGCAACCCCTGATGAATTGGCATGATTGTATTGGTAGGAAATGCCCAGGAATCTGAACACCGATTAAAAGACTACTCCGCTTTTATCGACTCCGACAAGCCCCGGTTGGTGGTGAGGGTATCGAAAATGTGCAACTACGATTCTGGAAAGACCGGAACGCGCTGTGATTGGGTGTTCCTCAACCCTAATCCCATGTACTGGACTTTTCCGCCAGAGCGCCGCCATTGGAATGTGCTTGCCGGGGCCAGTAAAATCATCATCACCTATCCCCCTCCCGGAAGCCTGAAAGAAGGGCCTTGCATTCCTCCGTACTGGCAAAAGGAAGAATACCGGTTTCTGCACCAGCACCCTTTTCTGGAATACTTGCCGGAGGCGGTGTTCCGGGAAGGGATGGACCGGCGGCTGACGACGTTCGGATTTGCCCTGTGGGTGCTTTCGCGGCGTTTCCCGCATGAGCAGATAGCCCTGCATGGGTGCATCACCTCGCAGGATGCGTGGCGTCGTGTCCGATGGAGTCCCTGGCACAACGGCATTGGCGAGTTTGCCCTGTATGCCAATCTGTCCCGGAACGGTCGGATTTTCAGGCTGGACGGCGGCGAATTATGCTTTAATGAGGATTGAAACCATGCTAAGAATCCATGAGAATTTGCAATCATTGCAAATTTCAAAAATCATTTTCACACATGGAAATTGTAGATATTGCTGTAAAAGACCTGGTTCCTTATGATAAAAATCCGCGCCGCAATGATGAAGCGGCCGTCAAGGTGGCGGAATCCATTAAACAGTTCGGCTTTAAAATTCCGCTTGTGGTTGACCGCAATAATGTTGTTGTCTGCGGGCACACCCGTTTGAAAGCCGCAAAAAAGTTAAAGCTTAAAACTGTTCCCTGTATTCTCGCTGACGATTTGTCGGAAGACCAAATCAAGGCGTTCCGTCTGGTGGACAATCGGACGGCGGAAATCGCCGAATGGGATTTTGCCCTTCTGGAAGAGGAACTGGCGGATGTGCAGCTTGACATGACTGCCTTTGACTTCGACGACCTTTTGGCGGAAGAGGAAGCCGGAAGCGAAAACGGTCAGGCCCCAGTAGGAGCCGAAAGGGAGGAAGAAAGCGCATTACCCCCCCCCACAGAACGCGGGCAATACGTACACGCACCGAATCGTCACTCCGGTTTATGAAATTACCGGGGATTGCCCGGAAGTGTCTTCCCTGGTGGATAAAGGCAAAGCGGAAGCGCTGCTGGAATCTATTAACCAAGCCCAGGAACTCTCGGATGATGTGCGTGAGTTTTTACGCATCGCTGCCGCCAGGCATTATGTTTTGCATTTTGACCGCATCGCTGAATACTACGCCCACGCCCCAGCCCATATTCAGCGGCTCATGGAGGATTCCTGTCTGGTTATCATCGATTTTAACAAAGCTATTGAGCAGGGATATATCCGCATGTCCGAACGATTGGCTGCGCTGGCCGATATGGACGAACAAGGCGTACCGGAAGACGAAGGGGACGAATAACACAGGCCGCTCCGGTTTTTTACTGCAATAACTTTTCTTTTTTTATGCTGACGCATTCTGATTTTTGCACGTTTATTTTATCTCATGGACGGCCGAACAGTATCAAAACCCTGCACCCGTTGCTAGATACGGGAAACTACAGCGGCCCCTGGTACATCATTATCGACAATGAGGACCCCACGGCGGAAACCTACTATCAGCTCTATGGACATGACCGGGTAATCATGTTTGACAAGGAGGCCGAAGCCCGCCGCCTGGATATTGCAGATAATTTCGTCCACATGAGCCGCAAGACTATTACCTATGCCCGTAATGCCTGTTATGGTATTGCCAAAAACTTGGGCTACACGTATTTTTGGCAGCTGGACGACGATTACTACCAATTCCGGTACGTGGTAAACTCGGCAGGAAAGTACGTGTACCACAGCATCCGCCACATGGACGAGGCGTTGAACGCGACCCTTGATTATTATAAAAGCGTTCCTTCCCTAACCCTATTGTCCTGGATGCAGGGCGGGGATTTACTGGGCGGCAATAACAGTCATTCTTTGGTTCGGGTGACACGGAAGGCCATGAACAGCTTTATTTGCTCTACCGAGCGCCCCATAAAGTTCCGTGGCCGGATGAATGAGGACGTAAACACCTATGTTTCCGAAGGCAACCGGGGAAAGCTCATTATGATGGCGAATCGTGCCGGCATTGTACAGACCACCACCCAGAGCAGCGACGGGGGCATTACGGAACTCTATAAGGCTTGCGGCACGTACACCAAGTCGATGTACACCGTTATGCACATACCGTCAGCGGTTAAGGTGGGTATGATGCACAGCAGCAACCCCCGGATTCACCACACGATAAACTGGAACAACTGCGTTCCGAAAATTATCCGGCAGGAGCTTAAAAAATAGAGCTTTTCCGGGAAGAAAGACCCTTCAGCTATCGGCCCTGTCTGAATATTAGACCGGCAGGGCCGCAGTATATCTTTCTCTTTTTCTCCAATTTGCAATCATTGCAAATTTTTTTCTCAAAAAAGATTCTTTTTCTCTTGCAATTTATAAAAAATAATGCTAAATTACATTCATCAAAGGGAGGGAATAACCCTCCTGCAACAAAAAACTGAAAGTTAAAACATAATGAAGACTGCAACTATCATTTACCGCTGGACCGCCAAAACCTCTTCCAGATGCCTTGGCCGTTATTATACAGCCAGCACCCTGCTTGAAGCCATTAAGGCGGGAAAAGAATTTGTGGCCCGTGAGTTCCATGGGACGGGTTCCATACTTATTGAAGCTTCTCTGGACGGAGGAAAAACCTGGCACGTTAATCGCGAATACAGACGCGACCGTTATACCCAGATGCGCTGGACAGCGGAAGTTTTCTATTGATACCCCCTTCCCCGGCTGGAAATCATATCTGGCCGGGGAATAAATCTGACTTCATTATTATTTACTTAAATCATAAAGAAAAAACCATGAACAGAAACGTAACTAAAACCGTAACCCATCATATTCTTCCCTGTCTGGGCCTTTTGATTGTTGAAGCCGTCTCCTGCGTGCTCGCCGTCTATGGCATTGTTATTCTGCTTGGACATGACGCGCCTTCCCTTTACTGTGTGCTATCCGGGATTCTGAAAGCTGTTGCGCTGGTAATATTGCTTCTCATTAGCGTGGGAAGCCTGGTGGGTATTGTGGGTGTGGCAGCGCATCTCTTTTCCTCAAATTGCCGTTGCCAGGAAGAAGACAGTGATGAAATTAACCGATGACTATGAAAAAAGAAGAACTTAAATGCTTTATATGCGGGCAAGCATTAGAATTAGTTGATGCCTCTGCTCAAAAGGAGCATATGGATTATGGCATGCACAATGACCGCCCGTTTTTTAATGTCTGCCGTGAATGTCAACAACTTATCGACAAATGCCTTATAGAATTTGAGCAGAAATTTCCAGATGAAGACGCTTAAATGTCCAGTGTGCGGGAAAATTTTAGATTTAGTTGACGACCATTCGCTGATGGTACATATGGGTAATTTTCATTATGAAAACCGTTCTGCTTTTTATTATGTCTGTCGCAAGTGTCAAATAGCAACTGAATATGGGAAATCGAAGGGAGAAGCCTGGGAGAAAGCTAGACGACTTATCGACAAGTGCCTTGGAAAATTTGAGCAGAAAGGATTAAAACAATGAAATATCTTAAATGTCCGATGTGTAGTAAAGGGTTGTTTATCTATTCTATGTATAAGTATTTTTATTATAGGTGTAGTTGTGGTTTTACTACCCCTCCGGCTACACGAATAGGTGAAGCACAGAAAAAGGCTGAAAAATTTATTACTGAATTTCCACCAATCATGCGGGTACATCCGGGAGATAAACTGCAATTAGTGGAGTTGGAGGACTATGCTACAGTCGTATCGGTAGATATAGATAACGGAAAAATTTATACTGATAAAGGTTACTGTTACCTTCCCGGCGTTATTAAATGGCCCTGGGAACTTGAGCAAAAAGAAGAAAGAGACAAACAATGAAAACACCTAGATGTCCGCTGTGCGGAGAAGAATTAGCGCCGTCTGTACAAAGCTACGGATTTGAATACGTTTGCTGGAAGTGCAAATGGCAAACCGCTTCACTCTGCTCCACCGAGCAAGGAGCGAAAAAAGCAGCTCAAAAACTAATCTCCAAGTTCCCTCCCATCATGAGGGTTCATCCTGGCGATAAGCTTCATGACAAGTGGTGCGGGCTGGTCACGGTTGAATCCGTCGATAAGGAAGACTGTGTAATCACAGTACGAACTGTCAAGGGGAATGTATCCCGTACTTATTGCGAGGATGTTAATGAATGGCCCTGGGAAATCGAACAAGAATAAATTATGGACATAAATGAATTGTTAGAAGATAAGGATAACGGGCTTGTTCCGTTAGACGGACGCAGCTACGATATAGCTGCATACGCTGGACAACTTCGGCAGGCCCGGAATATTTTACTGGGTTCCCTGCCCGCTGAAACAGTGGCTTGCATGTCAGACAACGAAGTACTCCAAACTTTGGTTGACTGCAAGCAGCTCGTTCCAGTCGCCGCCTCCTATAAAGACGGCATAAACGATGAAGTCATCTTTCTGGTTCCGGCGGAAATATTGAAGAGGTGCAGGGTTCTGCAACGCTGAATGCTTTTCCGGCAAACCACGCTATGAACGGAAAAACATAAGAAAAAAGGGGAACTATATATTTAACTAGCCTTTCAGATATATTATAGGCCATTACGGAATTTTCCGTAATGGCTTTTTTATCGTAAAGAGTTAAACTTACTTAGCAGCGGCTATCGCGGCTATGGTCGCAATGAAGGAAATGACGATTAGGCCGATATAAATAACAAACGTTGCCGTTGTTATGGCGGATATTTTACTGCACACCCGTATCAGCTGGTCAAGTCTGCTGACAAGAAGATAGGTGTCCTGCGGTTGTAGTCTGATGTTAGGTTCCATTTTTAACAGTGGATTTTCAGGTTTTTTGTTTTCAGCAATGTAGTACAAATGTACTAGCAAGCTGCAAAAATTAGTACATTTGTCTGTGGGATATGCAAGCATATTCTGCGATAAGTAATCATGAAGCGAGATGTACAAATGTACTTGGGAAGCGTCATTCGTGATTTACGTATCAACAGAGGAATTACCCAGGAAAAACTGGCAGAATTGAGCGACTTGGATCCTACTCACATTTCAATGATTGAGCGTTCTCTAAGGTTCCCTACCTTTAAAACACTGTTCTCACTTGCAGATGCTCTGGGCATCCCGGCAAGCAAACTAGTAGAACTGGTAGAAGAGAAAGCGAGGAAATAAAAAGAGTATAACCCCCCCTTTTTATAGCGTAATTAGTATGACCTGATCGCAGTGAGTAATCAGACTTTCATGGAGGGGGAGCTTACCCATTTGTGCCATATAAACCCGCAATCCTTCTTTTCTGGCAAGTTTTAGTGCTGGCATCAGGTCTGTATCCCCAGTAACCATAACAATAGTATCTACTGTGCCTCTTATTGCCATCGTAGCAACATCTAAACCTATTCGAAGGTCAACACCCTTTTGTTTAATGTCAGGTCTTATATCTGTTGGTTGAACCAACATTGAAGACGCCTCATTTTTGCGTAAGTTTTTTATCGCCCACCCATTTTGCAGGCACATGCCTAACCTGACGGCAAAATCGGGAAACGCTTTGAGGCTTTGCAGGCAGTTTAATGCTTTTCTTGTTCCTTCACTTGTTGAAAAATCTTTTTTTGTACCGTCAAGCGGGTTCACAACCATTTTCTGGAATGGGGCAGCGTCATAATAGTAAACCCTTAAAAGTTCTTTAGAGTTCAGCAATTTATGCTGTTGGATACTATTGGCAATCTCTTTTATCTCTAAGGCAGATGGAAACGTACCCTTCTCCTTGTGAAATTTCTGCTTGAGGTACCCCGCGTCTATCAAGATAGCGTATCTGGCATTGTGCATATAGTGATAAGCTAAAAGCTAGGGAGGTCTCCCTCCCTAGCTATAAATATTACTTGTCAGCAACCCCTTTCTACGGTGAGAGGCCTTAGCCTCTACTTGCACTAATAACCGTTCTACTTGGGAATTGCGTCGCTGACGATGTATATATACCATCTCAGATTTCCCCTTGTCAATATTATGACAAACTCGAATTATTCAGACGAATCGGTATCAGGCTCTTTCTCTTTTTTCGCTTCTCTACCCTCTAATGGGGTTGATTGTCTTCTATCTTTTTCCTGCCGCTTTTTATTAGAAGGGCCACCTCCAACTATACATGCAGATACCTCTTTGAATCGTCCATATAAAGGATTAGTTATTTGACAATTATCTCCCTCTATAATCCTGTATTTTTCCGGCTTCTTATCCATTGATTAGTTTCCTGTACGATAAACGCTTTCCTGCCATCCTGGAAATGCAGTCGTCAATAAATTCCAATGTTTCCATGCCTTTGGTGTTATACCTGTGGGAAAACTCGTTTACGTAACGGTGCAAATGTTTTTTGCTCATCCAGTGGTAAATTCCGTAATATCCCCGTTTGAGCAACGCCCAAAAGCTCTCTATGCCGTTGGTATGAGCCTTTTCTCTCACGTACTCCCTTACGGAATGATTCACGATTTCATGAAAATAGCAGGTTAACCCCCTGTAAGATTTCCAGTTGTCCGTATAGACTATTGACCCTTTTTTCACATTAGCCTGAATAAATCCATGAAGGGTGACTCTTCCTACATCCTGCACAGGACAGGAAATGACTTTTCCGTCTCTGGATTTGGCTCCGACTACGATGTCCTTGCCCACCGCTCCGCGCCCCCAGGCTCTTTTCCTGCTAGTGTGCCTGTTTTTCTCCTTGCCGCCGATAAAAGTTTCATCTACTTCGACTTCTCCGTCCAGTGTATCAGAGTCGTTTTCCCAGGTCTCCCGAATTCGTTGCATGAGAAACCATGCTGTTTTCTGTGTGCATTCAAGGTGTTTGCTCATTTGCACGGAAGATACCCCCTTCCGGGAAGTCGTCATGATGTAGGTACACAATAACCATTTATGAAGAGGAAGCCTTGATTCCTCCATGATCGTCCCCGTCCGCACGGAAAAATGTTTGCGGCATTCCTTGCATCGATAGGGCATCGGTTTGTGGTCTTTGCATTCTACAATGTTCTTACTTCCACAATGTGGGCAAATGATTGAATCCCCCCACCGCTGCTTTTCAAAGTACAGACGGGCCGCTTCTTCATCCGGGAATATTGAAAAAAACTTATAGAGGCTCAAGCCTTCTTTCATGAAGGCAGTTTAACAGGCACAAGGCATATTGCAAGTATTTTTGGCTAGTTAAATATATAGTTCCCGAAAAAAGGAATCATGCAATGACCGATATTCTTCTATCTATCAAAAAGCCGTTCTCCGACCTCATTTTGTCGGAGAAAAAGAAATGGGAGCTGCGGAAAACCAAACCCCGCGCCATGAAAGACGGCCCCATAACGCTCTGGCTTTATGAATCCGGGAAGGATGGGGCGCATGCCATTATTGGAAAATGCCAGACAAAGTATGCGCTGCCCATGCTCCAACAGCTGGACAACTGGCAACGCCTGTGGATGATGCGGGAAGCCTGCATCACGGAAGAATACCTGTCTTCCTACATCCCCTGCCGCGCCTGGAACCTTACCAGCCCCGTGCGGCTTCCCTATGCCGTACCGCTCTCTGAAATCGGCCTGGCCCGCCCTCCGCAGTCCTGGCAGTACCTCACTGAAGAACAAGCAGCACTTTTGCGATGAAAAACCCTATAAAATTTCTACAGCACATGATTACCGGCATACAGACTGCCACCCCCCCCACCTCTACTACCACTACCGCCGCCGAAGAAACCCCGGAAAGGCAGACGTACAGGAATCTCCGGCAGGCATGGAGATATTACTACCGCACTCACAAGGTGGATTTGGCCATCCTTTACCAGTTAACCGGCCTGCGTGACCGGCTGGACCCGGACAAAGACCCGGAACAGTACGCCCATGCGGTGAAGGCGGTGGAAGCCATCAATGGTGTCCTGGCTCAAAACCGGATTATCCAGACACGCATTTCCGCCCTGATGACCGACTGCCGGAAAAAGTACGAGAAAAACAGAACGCCCCATCATGAGCAGTAATTTTGAAATACCGCCCCAGGAACTTTATGTTGACTGGCCGGAACAGCCCTGGCCCCGCCTGTCAGGGCAGCTTGACCGGAAGCAGCTCCGCCGCGAATTGCTGGACGTGCTGAAACATCTTTCAAACAAGGCGAAACTCCGTATTGGGCCGTCCGGGACCGACAGTAAGAAAGTACATTATGCCTGTGAATCCAGATACACCCGTCTGATAGCCTCTGACTGTGTGGCACTGGCCGTCATTACCCGGAAACGGTTGGAAACTGACAAGCCGGCAGGCTATTGCGGGCATATTGCGACAAAATCGGGAAGAATCTACCCCGACAAGCCGAACTACTTCACGCAGTTCTGGAAACGGTCGATGCCCGGCAGCCCGGAATGCACCATTGCCATCAATTACGATACGTGCATTGCCAGCCTCGAACGGTTTGCCTTTTTCGCCAATATGGCTGATTCCAGCCAAAACTGCTGCGCGGAAAATTACTATTTTGGTGTAACAAATCGCCGTGGAAACTTTATTGCCGTCCATCCGTGCTATATCGGCAATTTTCTCCGGCTGGTGGAAATCCTGCACCGCCATCTTGGCGGCCGATTGAAAATGACCCTGCGCGTTCCCGCCGCACAGAGTGGCCCTCTGCGTTTTTCCTTCCTGGCGGGCAAGAATGCGGGCGATTGCTATATTCTGGACTACGCCGTAATGCCGTTCTGGCATAAACATCCCCTCAAAGGCTTCCGCCGCGTGGCGCTGAACTGCTTCCAGATAGGCAGCTGGGCGGGGAAGAATAAGCCCTGAAAAATTTGCAATGATTGCAAATTTTGAAAAAGCGCGCGGGATGCCATATGTGCGGGGTTCCGTGCGCTTTGCGGTTTGACAGCCTGCGCCCTTTGAAACAAAGTGTGCCTGTATGATTCAAGCCGCCCATTTTGACATCAAGACCGTTACCGGACTCCGGCAGGCGCTGGTACTGTCCGCAGAGTATGAAAATGAGCCTTTCCCTCTTGAGGGCTACACCCTCCACGGCAGTATCGGGACGTACCCAAGAATGGATTTGAAATGTTCCGTGGACGAAAACGGTCGCGCCCGGATTGAATGGGATTCCGTGCCTCCGGGGAACTGGAAATATGATGTGTTTCTCATCAGTGCCAGCAACGATGAAAACCCCCTCATGGAAGGGACTTTCACCGCCCTTCCAAGAATCACCCCCGTTCTGGACGATGAATCCGTCAATGATGAGGTTGGCGGGGTTCTGCACCTGCCTTCCGGGAACGAGGGAACTATCACCTTGGAGGTTGACGGCGGATTCGTCTCAAAAGAATATGCGGCCATTGCCAAGGATGCGGCGGAGAAGGCCCAACAGGCTCTGGAAGACATCAAGCAGGCATTGCAGGGCGTAGTCACGTCGATTGGCGGGGCATCCGGAGACATCCTTCTGGATTCCGGCCTGAAAATCACCGGCGACCGGGAAAAAGGCAATGTCTCCCTGTCCCTGGACGACAAAACGGTCGTCCTGACCGCAGGCGACCAGACGATTGACGGCGTGAAAACCTTTTCATCCCCTCCCGTCATTGCGTCCGCCCCCGCTTCCAACAATGAGGCGGCAAACAAGAAGTATGTCGATGACATGGCGAGCAAGGCTACCGGCACTACCATCAACGGCGTTTCCGGAAACATCACGCTGACCCTTCCCATGGAGCTGGACCCTGATACCAAGTCTATGTCTGTAGATTTGAGCGGCTACGCCTCTTTGCAGACGGATAACGTTTTTGAGGGCGGCAATACGTTTATGGCCGGAATCAAGGGCCATGTCGACAGCGTAACCGGCACTGATATCCTGTACGCAACCAACGTCCCCGGCGACAGCAGCAGCGGGCATCCGGTATTGACCATTGAGCATATCGGTTCCAGCAACGTGAGGATTTCCTCCGGAACGCACTTGATGTTGAAAGCCAGGGGCGGCAATATTTATGCGGAATCCAGCTTCACCGCGAACAACAGCGTCAATGTTTACGGCTCCGCCCTGTTCAATTCCGGCGTAACCGCCAGCCAGTCGCTCACCGTGGGCGGCCATGCCCAGTTCAACAATATCGTGCGCGTGGAAACCGGGAAAATCGACCCCGGCAATTTCGGCCATACCTGGATATTCGGCTCGCTGATTGATTCCCCCACGACTGCCGACAACAACAATCACCGGTTGTGCTGCAAATCCACCTCCGACAACGGGGCCTACATCATCTACCACGAGCGGGTGATCAACGGCGCATGGATGAAAGATAAGATTATCCCTGCCTGCCAGTTCGATTTTTCCTGGCACAATGATGCTTCCATTGTCGTCAAGGATCCCACTAAGGCGGAACAGGCCGCCAACAAAAATTATGTGGATTCGCAGTTTAATTGCCTGTCCCTGTCCTACATGACCCTGGACACCCCGCAAACGGTCAAAGCCGAAAAAACCTTTACCGGCAACGTCAATATCAATACCAACGGAAATAACGGCACGCTGACCCTGAAAACCAGCGGGGGCGTGGGGTATCTGGTAATGGACACCGGAGAATTCTCCATTTCTGTCGATTATCTCACTCTGGGGGGCCAAACTTTCGTTCAAACGCTGAATGTGGCGGAATCCTCCCTGTTCACCGGGTCCGTAACCGTGAGCCAATACCTGAAAACAAGCTCGCTGGACGCTGAAAACGTGGAAGCGAGTACGATAAATCTGGTGGATAGTTATGACCTGTCCTGCATTGACCTGATGCCGTTTTACGGCTCTCCAGATGAAGCAAGCCTAATCTTCCATCCCGCCCAGACCGGCCCCGGCACAACGGATTACGATATACAGCTTTATTTCACCTACGGTTCCAGCGGCGGCTTCGCGGACTGGCTGGCCGGACCATCTATACAGATGATGCGGTTCCATCCGGCAATCGGGTTTTACAATGCGGTATCTTACAGCAATCCGGTAGTGTTTCTCGGTTCAGCTACATTCAGCGCCCTGTTGAAAGCGCAGCAGGCTGAAATAGACCAGCTGAAAATCAACAGCCCGTTGTATGAAGAGGGGTTTTTAGCCTGGCAGGATGCCGGGGGCCTCTCCATGACCCGCCCCAGCATTACGGAATCCCTATACGATGCCGACAACCCCAAAGCCATGTTGAACCGGGAAGACAACGACCAGCGCTATTTGCAGGTAAAATCCCTTACGGCGGCGGAATACGCAGCCCTCGGTTCCTACAGTCCGACAACCCTGTACCGGATTACGGATGCAGACCCCGCCGCGGTATATCTGGGGGACCTGAAATTATCCGTGGCCGCCGACTGATTTACTTTACAGCAATCCCCCTCCGCCTATAATTGCATGCCTATGAAAGACAACATCCTAGTGTTATGCCACAGCAACATGCACCGCAGCCCGTTCGTTGCGGAATTCATCCGGAATTCCCCCTACGGAGACGCCTATGAGGTCCGTGACGCGGGACTGCACGTTGACAAGGAGCAGCGCGTGCCCAAATCCCTTCAGCGGGCCTTCCAGACCGTCTCCCAGGGGAGCCTGAAAAGCCACAAGTCGCGCCCGGTGGAAATCAGCGATATTCTGTGGGCGGATAAAATAATCATCATGGAGCCGGAGAACAAAAACGACCTCCTGCAAATGCTCGGAAGCCTGCACCTCTCCGACAAGCCCCGGTACGACCAGATTGTCTCCAAAATAATCTCCCTGGCCCAAATCGGCGGGAAGACAGCCGTGGACGACCCTCACCACTACTCCCCCGGAACGATCGAATACGGAAAAGTAGTATTAAACCTCGCCTGCCTGACAGCCGTCCTTCTGGAAACGTGGGAAGCCCAGCGTTCATTGAGCGGAGGGGAAAAATCCAAAGACCGGAAACCGGACGACGCGGAATCCGCAGCAGGCCCATTCGGAGCTTGACCCCTGCCCCCCCGCATACAATACCGCATAGCCTACACCTCGACATGATATATGCTTTCGGCGCAGGACAACGAAAGCCTCCGGTGGAGGCTGATTCAGATGAACGTAATCGTCGTCTGGTTCTATCTCCTGCGGCTCCGGGATTCCGGAATCTGGAACAGATATCTGCAGCAGAAGCTGGACGACACGGAACTTGTCTTTTTAATCATCAAATGGTACATGTGGTACATGCCCATTCTGTTCCCCGCCTGATTGCGGGTGGCGAGATGAAATAAAATGATGAGCCGCGCGGAAAAAACATGTAAAACATGTAAAATATGTGCATGTGCAGTGTATGTATGCAGGGAGGGGGCATATCGCGCGCAGGCGCGGATGCGTAAAGGCATGCGGCCCTACCCCCCCTATGGAAGTAAATAAATAACGAAAAAAATCGGAAATGCACGCCTATTTGCTCTACACACCGGGGGAAATGCTGGAAGGCGAAGACGAACTTACCGCATTGGGCTACCATGTCCATCCTTTTTTGGGCAATAATGATACGTCCGGCCTCCGGAACAAAGTCAAACACATTCCCAGCCTGGGGCATTCCGCGTCCTATTTATCAGACGGCCTGGGCTACAACTGGTGCGGCCACGTCCATGCGCTCCGCGCCAACTTTGCAACCATGCTGGAAACTTATATGGATGCGGACGACCTCACTATATATGGGGAGTCGGACTGCGTGCCCGCATCTTATCCCCCTGTGTCCGCCGACGATATTTCCTGCGTTTGCCGGGAAGCGGTTTCCCGGCATCCTGAAATCGGCATCATCCGTCTGTACCGCCGCGCCACACTATTTAACGAGCCTACCTGGTGGAACCATGCGCCCCTTGAGATTGTCCCGCTGAAAAAGGCGGCCAGAATCTCCAACATTCCTTTTACGAAATATTACTGTCAAACCCACGCCCTGATTATCCGCAGGCACGTCCGCCAAACGGTCATCGACGCCATGCGGGATTATTATTTGCCCATTGACGTGCTCCTATCTTATTTGTCCCAGATTGGGACCGTGCCCATGTGGCACACCAGCATCAACCTAATGCTTCAACGCCCCCACAGCACGGGAAAGAGGCTGGCGGACTGGCAGCGCAAACATTTTGTTCCGGCAGCGGACTATTGGCGCGACAGGCCCGGACTGACTGGAAAAAGGTAGGTGCACAAATTTGCAATCATTGCAAATTTTCCTTTTCCCCTTTTTTACTCTTCCCGCCTGTCCAGGTTGCCGGAATCCCCCAGTAGTGCGTTCCGCACCTGCTGGGTTTTCAAAAACTCTTTCCAGTAGTGCTCATAGGGCCTGTTCGGCTGCGACCGGATAATCTCTCTGCAAATCCGCGCATTTTTCAGCAGGCTTTCCATGCCGGAAATCATTGTGGTGTCTGGATGTTCTTCTGTCATATCTGCGGGAGATTTTAATAAAAAAAGTTCATTTAAGAGAGATTTTTTCTCACTTTTTTCTTGCAATTCTAATCATTGAATGATAAATTGACTTTGTTGACGGGAGGTAAGGGACCAACCGAAAGCACAAAACAAAAAACCGAATTAGAAAGACCAAAACAATGAACGCTGATAAAACCTACAATGTAAGAGAAATCTTCACCATGAATTACTACGAAATCGTCGTCGCCGGAGAAGCGGTGAAGAATTATGATGAAGAAGGAAGAACCTACAACTTTTATTGCCCGGTGCGGGAAGCCCACGGCACGAGACATGGATTTGTCAGCGGCAATGTCTCCGAAGAGGATAAAGATTTCGATGATGTAAGGAGCATCCTTGAAAAAGCGGAAGAATACAACTTGGTTGTAGGTTGGGACTAAAACAGCAAACGCCATTACGCTGAATAAATCAAAAACTGGAAAGGATAAAAGACAATGAGCGCAGACAAAATCATCATCACGGAAGACGGCGAAGAAATCAACCTGACGCATCTTGAACGCGAGTTCGGCAGCTATCAGTTTGAGGGCAAGACCTACTATGCCACGCGTCAAATGGAGTTTACCAGCCGCGAGTTCCTGGGATGTTTCGAGGAAGCGGAAGAAGGAGAAGAATACGTCTCCGAATATTCCGCCCCCGGATATGACGAAAACGGAAACCCCGTGGAAATCTTCATGATGTTCACGGAAATAAAAGGCGAAGAGGTGGACCCGGAAAACCTTAACTGGAGCCAGGACGCCGACCGCGTTGAAGTCCGCTAATTATTTTACATCACAAAAACTACTCCGATATGAACATTCTCATTTCCGTCGAAACCTTTGAATCCACCGCCGCTTCCGTTCTGGAAGCCATACGCCCCATTACGGAATGGAGCTACCAGGGAACGCCCCAGTATTACGCTGACGATATTTCCTTTTTCGCCTATGATTCCAGATTGGACGATGCCGAGCTTTCCACCGAGGCGGATTCCCTCGCCATCTACTTTGACACGGCGGGCGTAAAGGAATCTGTTGTTGACCGGATTTACAGCGCTATTGTTGACGAGTTTTCCCGCCGTGGAATCCGTCTAACCCGTTCCGGGGATATTGACGGCGGCAGTCAGGGATTGGTGTATGATGTCAGCCTCATGGCCGCCCGGAAAGTGCCGAAAACGGTCGGGGAGTTTGTCAGCTGGGTGCAGGCGGATTATCGCCTTCCCGATAAGCCCGCCGCCGTGAAAAAGGCGGCTGAACTGATGAAAGTAAAAGAAATAACCGTATGGGAATGGATGAAAGGAGCGCGGCAGGTATCTCCCTCCATGCTCCTGCTTATGGAGTTTATCGCTTCGATATATGCCCCGGCGGAGCGTCCCGGTATTTCCGACTGAAACGGAAATAATTCAGCCGCCCCCGATATGAGGGCGGCTGATTAAAGCCTTTTTTTGCTTATCTGGATGCTGCCGCCGCACCGATGCCCATCAGGACAACGGCAATAAAGTAGATAAGGGCAATGCCGATGTTGATGATAAATATTGCCATTATCATGTTGGATATTTTACTGCACACCCGTATCAGCTGGTCAAGTTTGCTGACAAGAAGATAGGTGTCCTGCGGTTGTAGTCTGATGTTAGGTTCCATGTTGTCTATGGGTGGGGGTTGTCTGTCCGGCAAACGGTTCGCCGGGGTAGCTCTATGTGCTGGCCGGCTGCGTTATTTGTCAACCATATTCCACATTTCTTCCCCCGTATCAGCATGTTTTTTCTTTCTTTTCCGCCCGGAAGCCCTATGTTGGCGGCATGATTAGTCTTCTCGGCATTTTTGATGCTCCGCCGGATTGGAGCAAGGGCACTATTTACTGCATTGGGCAAAAATCCGATAGTTGGAGCAAGCCCGATTCCTACCGCCTTTCCGACATCCCGGAACAGCACCGGGAAACACTCGCGTCTATTGTCAAAGGATTTACTATGTTGAGCGATGAGTGGTACTGCACGCAGTTCTGGGCTGCATTCTCCTACCGCATGGAGACAGTGGAATCGGAATCCGGGGAACAGGAATCAACGCGCGTCCCCGGCATTGCCATCCGCATGGAGTGCCGGCATAAGGACACAGGGGCCTTGAGATTGCTGACCCCTAAAGACAACCCGGCCCTGTGGCTCACCGACAGCGCATCAATGGCGTTGTACTCCGCCCTGTGCGACGATTGATTCCATTTTTTGAAATTTGCAATCATTGCAAATTTTTTTCGCACTCTCATGAGTGCGTGGATTGAAACTGCAACACCAGCCTATGAGCGTTTTTACCTATCCGGTCAAGGGCCTTCGCCGCGTGCTGATTCCGCAGAAATGCGGCTGGACGCTGGCCTGGGACTCCCGCTCCCGCTGGAACGGTCGGGTGGTGATTGACTCTAATGACTACCCCGCGAAAAATCTGGACTGCATGTTTGTCAGGGAGCCGGTGGCCCGGTTCATGTCCGCTTTCCGAAATAAGATAGAGTTCGGGCCGCAGTCCTACCCTAAAAACGCCAACGGGCAGTTCAACATCTGGTCCGGCATCCAGTGGGTGGCCTGTGTGTGCGGCATCCCTCCGGACTTGGTACAGCAGCAGGTTACCGTGTCCCTGATGCTGGACGTGCTTGAGGACATTATCAAAAAAAAACCGAGGGCGGCGCAATACAACCATGCCGTACTTGACCCGCACTGGTCCCCGCAGGTCTATCATGTGGCCCCCGGCCATATTCCGGAACTGCTCATTGACCCCCGGAACGATTTTTCCGTCCTGGACAGATTAAAAATTGACTACTCTACGCACAATCACAATAATACCAGCCGTTATGGAGGCTACCAGCCTACGCCGGAAGAGGCCGCACGCATCAAGGCCCTGTATGCCGAGGATGTAGCACTTTACGCCAGATACCAGCATGATTACGCCCTTCGCCAGTTACCCGCCCAGTGACGCCCCGGAGTTCATCAAATACTCCCACCACCTGATTGACCTCGCCTTGAGAAAAGCCCGGCGTCCGGCCATCCTCTGCTCTTATGGGAAGGATTCCGGCGTTGTCCTGCACTTGCTCTCCCAGCACGTCGATTTATCCCGCATCGACGTTATCTATATTGATTCCACTTTTGAATTTCCGGCGTTTTACAAGCACATTGCCGGAATGAAGGCCTTTTTCGGCATCCGGCATGGCGGGCCTCATGACGTGCGCTGCCAGAATAACCAGGCCATCCGTTCTGGCATGTCCTATGATAATACCCCGGTGCTCAAGTTGACGCAGACCCTGAAAACCGATGTACTGGTGCAGGTGCTGAAAGAGCGAAATATTGACTTTCTGTTCACCGGCATCCGGCGCGACGAAGAGGGTTCCCGCGCCAAGGAACGCTATTTCTCCTACCGGGAAGCCGACGGCACGTTTGACCCGGTAAGCAACCGCCCCGGATTCTATCCGCTGGACGGGCTGGATGTGCAGTCCCCCGGTTCCGGGCATTACCGCGTCAATATCCTTCTGGGCTGGTCGGAGCGGGACGTGTGGGAATACACGGAAAAGCACCTGCTTCCCGTCTGCCCGCTGTACCTTGCCAAAGACGGAAAGCGCTACCGCTCCCTTGGAGACGAGCCGGTGACTACTCCGGTGGATTCCGACGCTGACAGCATCGACAAAATCATCAAGGAGCTGTACCATACCAGCGTGCCGGAACGGGCATGCCGGAAATCACAGGACAATTCCGCGCCGTACGCAATGGAGATGCTGCGGCGCAAGGGATTCTGCTAACAGTTTCATTTTTTCCTTTCCACCTCCCCTTGTCATGATACCGGATGACCCGTTCGCCCAGCCGGAAAAAAAACCTGAAAAGCCGGGAGGCATCACGCAAATCTGGATAGGCGGGGAAGGCAACATACCGCAGGAAATGCGGGAATGGATGTCCGGGGTGCGGGCCTACTGCCGCCAGTTCAACCTTCCGTACCGCTGTTTGAACGGGAGGCAATGCAAGGCCCTGCTGGATGAGTTCGGCATCCCGTTCAACTCTACCGGGGGCATTATGAGCCTGACCGACATGGCTCGTGTGTGCGCCCTGAAAAAATGGGGCGGCTGGTATCTGGACACAGACGTAAAAATCCAGCGTCCGGCAGCCTTCCATGATTACTCGGTTTCCGTCTGCGAACAGGAGCCTTCTACTGTTTTTTACAATGCCATCACCTACGGCTGGATGTACAATCACGGAGTGCTTTACGCTTCCGGGGACGATTCCTGTTTGTTTCTGGATGTCATGCTGGATGCGTGCCGGGAGACGTACAGGACAGTCCATGCTTCCGATTCCGGGTGGGGGCTGGAAAGCACCGTTCAAAATATAGTGCATCATGACCGCCAATGGGTAGGCTGGCATCAAGGACTGCCAAAGGGCGTTTGCGATTGCGGCAATCCGTCCAGCATGATTAACCATGTGCTTTATGGGACCTGGTACAATAGCGCACACATGACCCCCGGCATCAAGGACGCGGAAACTTATTCAAGGGTTTCCGATTTGTAGCCCGGAATAATTTTTGCAAAAAAGAAAAAACAATGGTAATACGTAGCGCATGCCACGTGAAAAAATCATCATTGCCGTGTGCGGAATCCCTGACACGGGAAAAAGCACCTTTATCGCCAACGCCGCGAAACACCTGAACGGAATGGAGGTCCAACCGGATGCCCTGTGCGTAGAACAACAAACCGGAAAAACCATTGCAACCTCATTCATCACCACCTGGGGCGAAGAGTGGCAGCGGGACGGAAAAACCTGCGATTTGGTCTTTGTGGACTGCCCCGGCCATGTGCAGTTCCTTCCGGAGATTGTCGCGGGCTTGTCTGCGGCCCATGCCTACATTGTCATCCATGACGCTTCCCGCATTGAGGCGAGCCAGGCATATGCCCGGATGCTGGAAGATGTCGCAGGCGTGCTTGGCGTGCCCCGGCTCGCCACCCTCTACAGTCATTGCGACAGCACCGGGGAATACTGCTACAACGTAGGTGTTGACAACCGGCTTCCGGGAACTGCCGAAAGGGTTATCCGGCGTGCCCTGGCGGGCGGCAAAGATAAGCTGGTCCATCCCACGGCATCCTGGCTTGGCTACATCCGGCAGGAGCCGTTCGATACGCCTGATGCCCGGCACAGGGTGTCCGTCATCTGGCTTCCCTGCGCTTCCCGGCTCACTCCGGTTTCCCTTCTCCGGGCGGAGCTTCCCGACCGAACGGTCGAACTCGGAGAGGCTGGCTCCATTCTTGACCCCATCCCCAGGGAAAGCGACTTCCAGACCGCCCCATTGATACGGCACATTTACCTGCAATTCCCCATCCGGTATCTGGACCCCGTGCGCTTCCTGATTTGCGACTCGGAGCTGGGAACGGTCGGAGTCGGAACAGTAACCCCGTGGGAAACCCAAATGTTATGAGCAACGTAGCCATCCCCTACCGGCCCCACGACTGCCCCGTCTGTGGAAAGAACCTTTGCTACAGCACCGGAAAGGACGGCTGCTATTATTCCTGCCCGGAATGCAGGTATTCCGTCCAGTCCGGAGCGACCCTGCAAGAAGCACAAAGGCATCTTTTCATCTTTACGGCGGCAGTCCTCAAAAATCAGAACACACAACACGATACCATCATCCAATGATTATTCTTCTCACCGGCGAAAGCGGCGTAGGAAAAACGTCTGTGGCAAAAACCCTGATGAACCGGCATCCGGGCATCCTTCTCGACGGCGACGACATGCGGGACGGATTGAACAGCGACCTTGGGTTTTCCGACCAGGACATCATGGAGAACATGCGCCGGGCGGCGCACATAGCCGTACTGCTGCATGACCAGCTTCCGGAAGACCGGCGCACGGTTTACATCACCTGCATTGCCCCGCTGCTGGCCGGAAGGAATCTGGTGCATGAGCTGTGCGGTTCCCGGTTGTGGGAGATTCGCATCCAGTATGATTACCGGGCTTCCGACGACGTAAAAGGGTTGTACAAGGCGGGAACCCCCATGCGGGCCTACGAAGAGTACCCCAGCGAAACGTTGCTGCTCCCCCGCCGGATAAACCGCGTGTACCGGTACTACAACGATACCGTGTGCGCTCTGGCCGCCAAAATAGAAAAGCTGTGGCCTGCGGACAAAACCGCTTGACAAAGGCGTATCCGTCCCTGTACATTACCCCTGTTTTGGAGCATTCCTGACAGGATGTTTCTAGGTTTCTCCCTTCCCTTGGCGCTCTAAGGGGAGGGAGTTTTTTTTGCGCTGATGTCCGTATCTTCCGCCCCAATTTGCAATGATTGCAAATTTTTTTCGGCAATCCTGATTTTTTATCTTGCAATTTTTAAAAAGAAAGGTATGATGAAGGCATCAAAGGGAGGAAAAAGCGAATCTCTCTTTTAGAAGAAAAAAACTGAAACATACCTGCACTACAATGGAAAAAAGCAATAAAAAGTATCGAGTAAAAAACGTTGCGGATTCTTACGCCATTATGGACGCGGCCCAAAAGGTACTGGTCGTATTTTCCTCTGCCGCTCTGGGCAAGGATAAAGCCAAGGTTCTGGCGAAATCATACTGCGACATGCTGAACACCCTTCTGGATTAGTAACGTGATTGCCTGCGGAGGCGCAGTAATAGGCGCCTCCGCTCTTCTCCACTCCCCCCCCTAAAAAATGAAACGTAAGCTTGGTCCGGTAGCGTTCATACTGGAAACGACACGCGCCTATCAACGGATAAGAAACACCATTTCCAGCCTATGTCTTGAGGGTACGCCCGTTTACCATAAGCGCAGTAAAAAAGGCTATTGCGTCCTTGCGGGTATTCCGCGGATAGGAGGAACATTCGACTTGCACCTGTACCGGTATGACACCGAGAAAAAAGGGGAAGAAGTTAAAAGTCTCTACAATATAACCCCGGAGCAATTTGACCTCTACGGCTACCAGTACGTGGAATTGACCTCTGCAAAATCTCCAACAATAAGTTTTTCCAAGCTGCCTGTCCCCGGAAGGGAAGTGGACCCGGAAGGAAGGAGTAGATTTGCCTGCACCCGGCTTAAAGAATGGTCCAACCCGTGGTCAGAGTTCAAATGCTACCCCCAGGAAATCTGCTGGATGTATCTGGACGAGAGCAAAGACCCGGACGATGATACGGAGGTAAGTGTAGGCTATCCGTGGAACGCTACTTCCAGGCATCCTCGCTACCCGTTCCAGAGGATGAAATGGTCCACTTTTGTCATACAGTACCGTATATTTTATGAATTTCACGGCCTCATAGACGGCCCGCATCCAACCTGTGAATACCCTGTAAACGAATGAAGACAACCACTGCAACGAAAGACTGCCTGACAATGGCAGCCAATAAACTGACACAATCCACCACTCCGACACTATCAGCTAAAGAGGCGAAAGCGCTGGCTAAGGCGGGAGTCGTCCCGGAATTAAAATGGGGCGGCGATTCGTTCATGTATTTCCCCGGCATCGATATTGACCCGGTAAATCTCCTGATGCCGCTAACCGCCGTGAACCCGGTGACGGCTCCCGGAGTGGAACCCAGGTACTGGCTGATGGGTGTGACAGTACACGGAGGCTACGCTATGGCCACCGACGCTTCCTCTGCCGCCGTCATTTTCACCGGGACCGACATTGCGGAGGGGATATACTACAATTCCGAACGGTCGCGCTACCTTGACGCCTGCCCTCTGAGCGTCCATTCCACTGGCGAAAGCGGCGCTCAAATCCATGCCATGCTGAAAACGCACCTGGATAACTCCGCAAGAGCTAAAAAAATCGTACACCGGCTTTCCATGCGCCATCTGGCCCAAATGAAACAGCTGGCAACCTACAGCTACCGGGAGGAATCGGAACCGGAAAAAGTGAAGTTCCCCCTTGTGAGCATTCTCGACAGATATTACGATTCCCGGAGGCTGGCCGCCATAGCTGACATTATTGCATACAGCATTCCCGCCCACTGCCTTAATTCCAGAAAGTACCGCATTTTCATGACCGCCGCCGATTCCACGGCCAACATTCCGCTGACGTTCAAAGTGTGGGATGACACCCCGGAAGAAAAGCCCAAGCTCCTGTGTGTGGCGGCCGTCATGCCGCTGCTGGAATCCGGCAGGAAAAAAGGGGCGGCAGACCATATCGCATGGACGTTCCGGGAAAACCCGGAAGAAGCGGCAAATGCCGTGGACCTGCCGGAACGGGGCATGGGAACGCCTGTTGCGTACCCGGTCCCGAATGGAAACGGCGCAATCTGCGTACAGATTCCGGAAGGGGCCTTCCTGCATGCGGCTCCGGGCCAGTCCTGCACAATGGTGTACATGACCAGACCGCAGGCGCAGCTTGCCCTGGCTGCCCTGTCTGCCGCCTTGCAGGACAAGCCCGCCATTGTCAACGGGAAGGAAAACGGGGACAATCCGGCCCCGCCGGCCCGTACACGGGTATCCCGCCGATAATTGACTGTACCCGGATAAAAAACCTTTTTGAAATTTGCAATCATTGCAAATTTCGGAACCAACAACACCAACCATAGCAACCCAATATTGACATGATTACAAAAGACACCTGCCGAACGCTGGAAAGCCTGCTGGAAGCATTGCCTTCCTCCAAGGACCGCCGCCGGGCCAATGTGTGGTATCAATCCGCCCTGTCCGCCGCAGCCACCATCCACCGGGAATGCCCTTATCTGGCCGTACAGATATCCATCGAGGATAAAAGGCCCGTGTGCCACATCAATGTGCTTAGCCTGAAACCCATGAACGAAGGATTGGCCAGAGACACCAAAACCGTAACGGAAACGGTCGGCTATCTGCAGATTGACCTGACTTGCCGCTTCCAGGTGACGGACCGGGGGCTGGACGATGACGAAGACCCGGAAGACCAGTACAACCAGGCCGAAGAACTGCTTGATTTTACCACCGACATCATTAACACGTATGCCTAAAAATCACTATAAACCGGGTACAGCGGTACTAGTCCGGGGAATTGTCGTAGGAGAATATAACCCTGATGATGGTAATGCTTCCGTTTCCGTAAGGCTTAATACCCATATGGATTATGGGCGTAATATACTGTTTTCCCCGGATAAGCTGGAAACGGTTAAACCTGCTTTCAACAGGAGATTCCGGAAAGGGGACAAGGTACGCCTTATTTACAGAGGCCGAGAGGCCCCGGAAGGGTTGCGGTATGATAAAATCTACACTGTGACGGAGAATGAAACCGCATATGGCCTGTGCCGCCTTACTGATGGCGTTGCAAATTATTCCTGCCTGGAATTAGTTGAAGCAGCCGAAGGATCCTACGACATTCCTTTCCATGAGGCGGTGCGCCTGATGGGCGAAGGAAAAATACTGGAACGGATACGCAATGGTAGTACTCTTCAATACCGGCTGGTTGACGGGAATCCCCAATTTTCAAATGCCGACGTAGATGGAACCCCAGAATGGAGGTCCATAATATTTTGGGGAGACGACATCAACGCCAAATGGAAAATTGTCGAATAACCCTGAATACAATGGATAAAGAAAATTGCAAACTGGAAACAAAGATGCCTGCCGCTAATTCAGCCCCGGAACGCCCCACACGGTATTTGCGCCCTATCGGGGACAAAGTGCTTGTCCGGCTGAAAGAGCGTGAATCCCGCATAGGCTCTATCATTATCCCCGATTCCGCCCAAAAGGAAAATTGCTGGGGGGAAATCGTGGCTCTGGGGACTGCCGTTGACGCGGATATCTGCCACCTGGACCTGCACGACGTTGTCTATATCAGCCCCGCGCAGGGCACTTATTTTGTTTCCGGACAAAAGGACTTGATTCTTATCGAAGCCGGGCGCATTATGGCCAAGCTGCTTCCTGACGAGGATTAAAAAGCGGGTCTCAAGAAGAACAACAATAGGCCGCCCGTGGTTAAGTCTGTTTGACTAGTCACGGGCGGTCTTTTATATTGGAGGCCGCATATAACCTCCGCAACATGACCAATACCGCCAGCGCCCCCAAGATTGCCGCCCTGATGTCGTCCTACAAGCGCCCGAACGACCTTGTGAAACAGATTCTGGCCCTGCTCCACCAGACCTACGACTGCCATATTTTCGTTGCCGTGAAGGGCCTGTCCGAACGGGACATAGACACCTGCATCCGCCCGCTTTTCGCCAAAGAGATTGAGGCCGGAAAGCTCCATCTGGCGTACTATTCTAACAAGAGCCAGTTCAACAACATTCTTGACTGCTACCGGGGCTTTGACATCGAGCAGTTTGACTTGTATTGCAAAATTGACGACGACGACATCTATTTTCCGACTTACCTTGAGGACGTAGCCAAGGCCGCCGCCAGCACCAGAAAGACGAACGGGGACTACTGCGGTTCCTGGTTTTCCGGGGGCCAGTGCCTGATTGCCCAAAAGTCGAACCAGAACGGAGTGTTCTTTGACCGGGTTCCAGCAAACAATTTCAACATGCTTGGAAACACCCTCTGCATGTCGCGGGAGGATATGCGGCAACTTTACGCCATTGAGGCTGACCCGTCCCTGCTCACCCCGGAACGTTACCCGTTCATGAACTCGTGGCATGTGGTGCTGGCCGGATTTGTCGAAGACGCGCTGATTCACCGCATCATCCAGGCTAACGGGGGCGTCAACCGCTATGACGTGCTGGCGGCAGGCAATCCGGATTCCTCCGTGCGTCCGCAGCTCATCACTACCGGCTACGGTTCGAGCGTCACCAGAGGCGGCCTGTACCAAAACGAGTTCTATCAGAAAAACGCCCGCCTCGGACAATTGGAACAGGAATGGACCGTATGCCTGTACCATCCGGACTGGGGCGGCAGGAACTACAGGACATTCCGTTTGTTCAACGGCAGGGCCACCGATTTGCACAACATTGACCATGCCGGCTACAAGGAATTTGACGGCAATACGCTGGTGCTTAAATGGGACAAATGGGGCACGGAAACTTTCGTCAAAAACTCCGAAGGCGTTTACTGCTTGAAATAGAATGGAGATGCAAACCATTGTTTTTCTTGTCCGGCCTGTCTCCGGCGGTATAGTCAAGCGTAAGAACAGCTTTATTTTTTCATGAGATTTCTTCCCTCTCTTTTCAGGCGGAAAGGCCACGAACAGCGGTTGTCCGTAGCATGGAACAGTCTGGATTCCCGCCAACGGTCGGTCCTCATGGAACTCGCGTCCTATCTCGGCAACGGCATTGACGGGGACCGGACAAACCTCCGGTATATCGACCTGGTGAACCATGTCCGGGTGGACCCCCTGGACAGCTATGAAAAGTACATCAAAACAGGGACCGGCCAGGTATGGGCTACGTTTGTAGCCTGCAATCTGGTGGCTAATGTTTTGGTGTCAACTACGTTCCAGGTTGTCAAATCCGGCTCCGATACGCCCCTTGACAGCACGCGCCACCCGCTGGCAAAGCTAATCGCGCAGCCGAATGAGTGGGACTCGTGGGAGGATTTAATCTATCAGTGGGTATTCCACATCAAACTGACCGGCAACGCGTACTGGCTGAAAAACCAAGTCAACGGGTACGGGCAGCCCCTGGAACTGATTCCCCTGCTTCCGCAGTACGTCAAAATCATCCCTGACCAGACTTCCAGAATCAAGGAATACCAATACCAGGTCAATGGCCTGTGCATTACATACGCTCCGGAAGAAATTATCCATTTCCGGAGGCCCCACCCCAATTCCTTCATCCTTGGTCTGGGAGATATTGAGCCGTCAAAGTCATTGTATGAATCCTTTATTACCGGGGACGAGCTTCAAAAGCGGGTGTACTCCAATGGGGCCGTCATCAGCGGCGTATTGAGCAATGATTCCGATTTGCTCTCACAGGAGGAATTTGACCATGCCGTGGAGAGCTTCCGCTCCAAATACGAGGGGAAGAAAAACGCGGGAAAAACGGCGTTCCTTTCCGGCAAATGGAGCTATACCCGGCTCGGAATGACCAACAGCGAGCTTCAAAGCCTTGAGCGGGACAAAACCAGCGTTGAGCAGATATTCATCAATCACGGGGTTCCCCTTTCCGTTGCGGGCATCAAGGACGCGGCCAACTACGCCACATCCAAGCAGGACGCTATCGCGTTCCGGAAACAGGCATGCCTTCCGCTGGCCGATATTCTTGTAGGCAAATTGAACTCGGAAAAAGGGCTGACACCCGCCTACCGGGATAAAACCCTGAAAATCGACTATAACATGTCTGGCCTCGTGGACATTGAGCAGATGGTGAAGGAAAACCAGCCGTTGCTGGAATCCGGGGCGCTTACCCCGAACGAACTCCGGGAAAAGTGCGGCCTGTCCAGAGTTGACGACCCTTATCTTGACCAGTATTTCATCAAATCGAATCTGGTTCCTATGGAACTGTCCGGGATGGGTATGGGAGAGTCGCTGGAAGAAAGCGCCCGAACGGTCGTGACCGGATTCACCAAATCTCGTTGCGGCGGCCACCCGCATTGAACGCGCGTCGTGAACTTATGGATTGGGAAACGACAATAAAAACCCTGCGGATGGCCGTGGACTGCATTGGCCCCACCATCACCGCCCTTGGGGCCATTGCCCTTTTTTTCAAGCGGGTGCGGAAGTACCTTTATCTGGTATTCATTCACAAGCCGGAAATGGACAGGAGGCTTTACGATAAAGTAGCCGAAATCCTGAATCGGATAGGAAAGATTGAATCCGAACTCCGTCTCAATGACGACTCCACCGTCAAGGATGCCGTTACCCGGCTGGAAGCCTACAGGCGTTATTCCGCGACCAACTCCATGTCCCTGATTTTCGAGCTGGATAAAACCGGGAACATTGTGCTGGTCACGGACGCTTTATGCCAGCTGGTGGAAACGGTCAGGGCCGAAGACCTGAAAGGGCAGAACTGGCGGCAATTCGTCTATATCGAAGACGAACCCAGAGTGACGGCCAACCTGTGCACCGCTGTGAAAACAGGCTCGTCCACCCGGACGAAAGTCCGCGTCATCAACAGCAACAACATATCCAGAGGCGACTGGTATGTCCGGCTTAATGCCGTTACCCGGCCTGACAACTCCGTCATCATGTATATCGGGCTTTTGTACCCGGCTGACGAACTGGCCACCAGCATCTACACGGAAAACAACTGGAAATAGCGTTTTTTCCGTGGTATTGAAAATTTGCAATCATTGCAAAAATACCCGCCATGCCGCCCATACGCACCGCAACGTTCAGAAAAGCTTCCCCGGCCCTGCTTTTTAAATCCTACCGGCAATCCAAGGTTCCGGAAGGCGGCTGGACGCAGGAAAGCTTTTACACGGAAAACGGCGTTCGGCTGGTGCAGGACTGGGTGAAAATGAACCGCTCTGCGACGACAAAAAACGCGAGAATGCTTGCCCGGACGCTGAAAGCCCTGATTGAAAAAATACTCTACGAGATTGCCGACCGCATGGAAGGCATTGCGGAGTTGTCCGAAAAGAAGCACCCGCACACGTACCAGCGAAAAACTACCGTGTTATCCGGAGTATGGGGCAACATCATCAATGAAGTCCTGCACGATTTTTCCGGGGACGTGCAAGAGGCCGTCCAGCCCTACATGCAAAGCACGGCTGATGACGTTGTGGACAAGGGGCGGCAACTGCTTGGGTCAACTGTGAACAGGACGGACACCACAACAATTAACAATTCCGTGCGTCAGGCCGCCAGGGAGATAACCAGCGTGCCGAACACCATCCGGGACCGGATTAACCGCATCATCCAGCGTGAGCATGACAAGGGGTCCTCGGTGTTCGACACGATTGCCGCCGTGCGCCGACAAACCCCCTCATTGGCCGCTGGCCGCATTGCCACAATCGTCCGCACCGAACTTGGACGGGCTGCGGACATTGCCAATATTCAGGCGGCTATGGAAGGGACCTGCACGCACATGTCGGTTATCGGGTGTGAAACCATTGAACGCACCTACACCTACCGGGGCCTGCCGACGTGCAATATCCAAAACGTTCCCATCAACGAATGCATGAACGTCCGGTTCCATCCGAACCATACCGGGTGCTGGGTTCCTTCGGCATTCAGACAGTCGGACGGTTCAACCCCGGAACTGGACCCCCGCAGCAATTCCGGCCACGGGACTTTTGAGGAGCAGCGGGAAAACCCGGAAGGGGACAGCGCCCCGTTCCTGAATCCAAGACCGGCCCCTGGCCCGGAAATGGAAAACCCGGTAACATTGGCTCCCACGCCGGAACCGCCCCCGGCCCCTATAGACATTCTCCCCCAGGGGTCATTGTCGCCAGTGCTGCCGACTACCCCGGAAAACTGCGGGGCGCCGGTTATCGGAAGGCCGCTTCCATCAGGAAAGCCGCCTAAAAATGTGCTTGATTTTGACACGCTTCCGGCGACCTACCAGGACACGGAAGAAGTGCGCAATGCCGTCAAGGTGATTCGCAATCACGCCAGTTCCGCGACAAGGTTTAACGCGAATGATGAGGACATTTACAACTTTTTCCGAACGGTCGAGGTTCTCCCGGATGCTATGGAATCCCTCTTGTTGCAGGACATCCCCATCAATCTGGCAGATACCACCGAACTGGTCATCCGCGCAGGGCGAACCTTTGACTGCATTGGAAGCGTAGGCGGAAAGCAGTCATTTTTGTACCGGCGCACCATATGCGTGGATGAACAGGGCAAATTGTACATCCACCACAACAGCTTTGAATTGTGGGCGCAATATCAGGGGAACGGGTACGCGAGAAAACTGCTGCAAAACCAGATTAACTTTTACGACGCTATCGGGGCCGAATACATCACACTGGCGGCCAACATTGACGTTGGAGCCTATGCGTGGGCCAGATACGGATTTTACCTGACTGACAGCGGCGCGGAAATGCTGACAAGGCAGCTGAAACGGAACTGGAACCGGATAATCACCAAAGACCTTGCCCCGGCCAACCCGTCAGACCGGGAAGCGTTCGATGCGTCGGTAGTCCGGCTGGAACGGATTGTAAACAAAGACCCGATGGACTCCAAGGACCTTTGGGCCATTGCGTCCGAACAGGTCAAAGTGCGTACCCCCGGAGGCCAGGAACGGAAACTGGGCTATCATGTGCTGACCGGAACCTTCTACGATGCCCAGCTGGATTTGAACAATCCGGAACAGTACGCGCGGCTGGTGTCGTACATCAGCCACAATCCTACGATTACCAAGGGGCGGGAGCTGTACTCCCTTGTTGACGGGCATCAGCAGGATGCCATGCTTCATGCGGAGTTCCTTTCCAGCGTATGGGGGAATTTCCGTGCCGACTTTGCCGGAGTGGAACAGGCCATACGTTCCGGATGCCCGGAAGACGAGGCGTTGTGGCTTTATGCGTCCCCGGAATCCGTGGCGCTCATGGCCCCGCAACTGCCGCAGGAATTGTACACCCGCTATCTGGCCCTTCTAAACCGATGAACTTTGTCTGGCTCAACAACCAATTCGGCAACCAGATATGGCAGATTGCCGTGGCGACGTTTTTTTTTGGAAGGGGGAACTTTGCCGCGATAACCTCCTATGCCGTGCCGCTGAAAGGAATTGGCTTCCACGCATTTCTGCACGTGCCCTGTTTTCCGTTCAACCGGGAGACAAGCGCCCTCGCCCCGCAAACGGTTTACGTCAAAAGAGGGGTTCCCATTCCTCGCGGCACAAACTCCATCAGTGACGGGCAGTTGCAGGACGTAGCCTATTTGCGTAATCTGGATGCCCGCCAGTTATTGACGTTTGACGGCATTGACAACGATTTCCGCATTGTCCATGTCCGGGGCGGCGATTTTTTTACCAGCAAGCCGCACAGGCCCTACGTCAAAAACCGGGACTGGTATCTTAAAGCCATTGACGCTGTGCCCGATATGCGGAAGCACCGGGACAAAACAGTATTGCTTACAAACGACAAAAAATACGCGGGGAAAATCCTTCCCGAATTTCCCATACTGGACGTGCCGCCCTTGACTGCGTTCCGGCTGATGATGGGCTGTCGCTCTCTGGTTATATCCGCGTCATCCTTTGGCTGGTGGGCCGGGTATCTGAATCCGTCAGCGCAGATTGCCGCTCCTTCCCGGTGGTGCGGCGCCGGAGAGGATTCGGCGAAATATTACGGGCATAGCCGCTTGATGTTCATACCTGATTAACCCGGCAGACCGGCAAATTTGCAATGATTGCAAATTCATTTGTATGGACCGAAAATGATTATATAGACTTTTTCCTTATTTTCGTTTTTCGTCATTTGCCCTATGGTCAAATAGTTCCTTCCCGCGAGGGTCGGGAACCCTGAAAACTTCCTGTGGTTTTCAGGAGCATCACAATTAAGCAGGACAAAAACCAAATAGAAAGACAGCACAAAAATGTACGGCACCAGCCCTATGTTTACCATGCCCGTGTCCTCCGTGGATTCCGGGCGCAGCAATGATAACTACGGAAATTGGAACAATCCGTTTGTGTACCTCGTCTGGATGTGGGCGTTCTCCATGTTCGGCGGCAATGGCCTGTGGGGCAACAGGAACGGAGTGGGAACCGTAGAAACCCAAGCGATTACCGCGTCTCAGGTCGATGACATCAGGGCGCAGGTAGCCGCTATCCGTCAAGGGATTGAATGCGGCGACGCAAACATCATGCGGGCCGTTGACCAGCTCGCCGATACCGCACGCGCCAACCAGATTAAAATTGACGGGGGCTTCACTGCCGTCAACCAAAACCTGTGTTCCGGCTTCGGCTCCGTCAACTCCAACATCTGCGACGCTAAGACGGCTGTTCTTGGCGCCCTTTGCAACATCGAGCACAACCTCGCCATGCAGGGCTGCCAGTTCGCCAACCAGATGCAGCAGTGCTGCTGCGAACTCAAGACCGCTATCGGCGATGTCGAATGCAGCATAGAAAAAGGCCTCCTGAATCAGACGATTCAGCTCAACCAGGGGCTGTGCGGCGTCAACCAGAACATTCAGCAGACTGGCACGCAAATTGCCAATGGCATTTCCAACCTCGGATTTACCATTCAGCAGCAGTTCTGCAACACGAACAGCCTGATTGAAGCGAACACGAGAGCCGTGCAGGCGGAAGGCGCCATGACCCGTCAGCTGCTGGTTGACCAGGTGAAGGATGCCGAAATCTCCCGGCTTCGCGGCATCGTCGCAGAAAACAGCCAGCAAAGGCAGACTACGGAACTGTTTGCCGCCCAGCAGGCCCAGACGGCTACTCTGCTGCCCCTGTTGCAGCAGATTATCAACAACACGACGAAGACCACCAGCTCCACGGCGACTGCCTAATCGTCAATTCAGGCTTCCCGCCTTTTACCGGGCGGGGGCCTTTTTGAATCCTGGGGCGTTACCGCCCCTAAACATCAAGCCAGAAAGGAGAATTGACGATAATGTTCGGAAATATGATGCCCGGAATGCCGGGCGCAAATCCCGCCGCAGGAGGTATGGGAATGCCTCCCATGTTTCCAGGCATGCCGGGCATGGGTTCCGCCATGCCTACTCAGGCGGAGGTGCAGGCTCATATTGAGCGGCATATCCAAGAAACGATGGTCCGAATGCTCGAAGAACCGACTCCGGAAGTGGAAACCGCCATACTAAAGGCGTGCAAGAAACTTCTCCGCAAGCACGGCTTCCTGGAATCGGACGCGATACGCAGTAAGCACCACCGCGAGGAAGCAGATAAGGAGGAACATACCCATGACCCGTTTTCTGCGGACAATGAAGAGGCGGAAGACGAACACCGCTGCCATGCCTGGGATAAAAACCCTATGGGGCGGCTGTTCCTGCTCGTCGATGAACTACAGGAGCTGGCCTACAAGGGCCACGGTCCGCAGGTCATCGAAAAACGCTTCCGGGAAGCATGCTCGGACGACGTGTGCGACGAAGAACTTAAAGTGATGGGCCGTCTGGTCATGGCTGACGGGTTCAGAAAGCATGCGTCGGCGCTCGGAATGACCAAGGAAGCCTTCAAAAAGCATCTTGCGTCCATTGCCGACAAAATCAAACGCGAAAGCATGGACGACGAAGACTGACGGCTTTTTATATTGGTTATTGCGAGGTTGCGGGCTTGATTGGCTGGATGCCGTCAGGCCCGCAATTTTATTGACTTGACCCCGCGTTGTGCTATCCCGAAACCATGTCTGTTACTACTATTTGCAGTACGACGGCAGCCGCCGTAATTGGCGCTCTGGCCATTTCATCCTGTTCCCAGGTGTGGGATGTGACAGCCCAGCGGCAGGCGAAAGAAGCCGTCATTTCTATCACCGTATCGTCCAGAGTGCGGAATGACCCGAATCCCCCGCAGCGGGAAGTTGCGTACAAGACCGTGGCGGCGGTGTTGAGCGAATGCATTGATTCCGGGAACACCGATTCCGCTACGCTGAAATCCGGCATTTACTCCGCTCTGGATAAGGTGTTTTCCGCTAAACTGGCCGATAAAATCACCGGGGAAATCATGGACATGATTATCGACTTGGCGGGTTCCGCCAAGGACCCGGACAAGCTGCTTGCTGCAGAAAAGCTGGTGCTGGACAGCATCAAAGCCGGGCTTGCCATGTCTGAAACGGTCGTAGTACAGTAAAGGCCGTCCTGATAACCACACAGGATAAAAAGCCCAGTTGGATCATGAGAGAGATGGCAGCCTGTCAGGGGAGTGGCGTGTAAAATCTCCTGACAGGTTGCTTTTTTCTTGTTGACCTTCATATCACCGCCTCGCAATATTCCGGTATGCCGTTTGTTCGTGTTGTGAAAAAAGTTCCGGCCCGCCTGGCGCCCATAGTAAAAAAAACGGTTGACCCGCTAACCGGAAAAATCGTCTTCTGGAAAACCCCGGAAGGCAAAACGTTGGCGGGAAAAGTGGCCTCGGTTCACGGCGGCACAGCTTCGGTGCAACTGGCCGCTCCCTGCGGGAAAAAAGAGCTTATGCTCTCGGATGCTACCGTCACCCTTCCTGCGGACCTTCTGGGAACGGTTGACCTTCCCGTGCATTCCGGTACTGCCAAGGCATGGGAGCAGTCATCGTTTTTCAAAAAGGTCATCGCCATCACGGAAAAGGACGAGGGCATGGAACGGGTTAAAGACTACCTTAACGTCACCATTGAAGGCTACGGCTCCACGTTTGAAAACTTTACCAAAGCCGACCGCGCCGGGGATAAGATTCTTCCTTCCGCGTTTGATGAGACGCTGGACGATTTCAGGCGCAATCCGGTGATGCTCCGGGACCACTGGATGGACACCGACCACACGATAGGCAAGTGGACCTCTGTGGAGACGGATGCTAAGGGCCTTCGCATGGTAGGACAGCTTTCCAACGCTGACGACGTGCGGGATGTCCGGTTTAAGATTGCCGAGGGCATATTGACTACCCTGTCCATTGGCGGCCTCTTTCTTTATCAGGACGACAGTTCCACCATTGAAAAAATTTACCTGTATGAAACGTCCGTGGTTGTCGTGCCGTGCAATCCGGACGCGACCTTTGCCGTGCGCTCGCTGGACATTGACACAGTTACCAAGGCATTTGATTTTAGAAGATTTTTTTCATAATCAGCTTTCTTGCTCCGGATTGTCAGCCGGAATGTGAGGATAAATAAGGGAAACGCAAGGGACCGGAACGCCGGGAGGCGCCCCGCAATCCTTTGAGCATTTTCCGCTTCGTACATAGGAATATTGACGGGATGTACCCGCTTCCTGCTCCGCTCTGCCGGTCCGGGAGGCGGGTTTTCCTTTACTGGGATTGCCCGCGCCGATACTATGGCGGGGCAATGATTGATAGAACTCAGACCAGAAAAGACCCGCAGGCATTCATACGTGCCATTGATTCCATGCATGATGCCCTGGAAACCGCCACCAGAAGTTTGCGCCGTGGGGCGCAGGTGTTCCGGTTTTCCGACTCCAAGGGGAACTACCCCCGCATTGATGACCTTTCCGCCACCGAACGGTTGGAGTTCCAGAAGAAACTTGCTGCCGTGTCGGATGCCTTGCAGGATTTATACGCCTTTTTCGGATTTCCGGAAGACGTGCCCCCGGTGAAAACCGTCCTGCACCATATTCTGGATAGCACGCCGGATGCTGTTGCCGTCCCAAAAGTAATGGAGCCTGCACCCTGCGCCAAACCGCCAACGCAGATGCAGAAATCATGCCCGCTGGCAATCGCTACGCAGGCCGAACAGGACAAACAGCGCATGGAAATTATCAAAGTAGAGGTGGACTAAAAATTTGCAATGATTGCAAATTTTATTGACGCCCTACTGCCCCTTTGTTAGTCAAACGTTAAGCACATGCGTATTTTTTACATGCAGCGCGTCCAGAAATCCGCGAAAGTACGGCGGCTGTCTGTGAGGAATGATTGCAGCATTTTCGCTTAACAGTCTAACCGCTACAAAAAACAATGTTGACCGAAGAACAGAAAAAGCGCCTTGCCGCTCTCCATATTAAGGATGCCGCAGCCCTCACCGAACAGGAACAGAAGGAACTTGCCGCACTGACCACTATGGCCGAAGTGGACGGGTTATCTATTGACGACGCCTTTATGGCACAGTATGGCCCGACCGAAGACCGACCCCTGACCGGCGACGAGCTGAAAAAGCACATTTCCGACGCCGTAACCGAGGGCCTGAAACACTACTCCGGGAATATGGACGTGTCCAAGCTGGCCGAGGAAATCACGAAAAGCCTGAACATTCCGGACACCGGGAAGGGGATTGCCCCCGAAGACCTGAAATCCGCGGTGGCTTCCGCCCTCAGCGCAGAAGCTATCATTGAGAGCCTGCAAAGCAAGCTGCCCACCGTACCGGGCGAGGACCAAATCAAGAAACTAGTGGAAGAAGTTGTGAACGCTAACCTGCGCAACCAGTCCAAGAACTTTTACCCCGTTGACGAAGACATCAACGTGCCGCTTTCCGGCCACAAGGGCAACCTGTCCGTGGCGGAATACCAGCTCCTGAACATCTGCAAGATGACCGGCAAGGTTATCGACGCGAAAAACGTCCCCACGGACATCAATGACGGCATCCCCGAATCCGTCCGGAAGTCCGCCGAACAGGCCGGGGCCAAGTTCGTTCAGTCGCTGAGGATGGGCCGGAAGGATGTGTTCACCACCGGCGACGGGCACATCTTCCCGTCTGACCTGTCCAGCACTCTGCTTTACAGGCTGTATCTTGAGTCCCAGTTGGCCGCCGCGCTGATTTCCCAGGAAATCCCGATGCCGACCGACCCGTACACGCTGCCTATTGCCACCACCCGCATCAAGTACCGCAAAGGCTCCGAAGCCCCGGCTACTACGACTGCGGATAAAATCGGCCTGTCCGACGTTACGCTGAAAACGGCGAAACTTATCGGCATCACCGATTTTTCCTACGAAGCAGCCGAAGATTCCATCATTCCGGTGCTTCCCATGCTCATGGACGACCTGGCCAAAGGTGCGGTGGAATCCCTGGAAAACGCCATCATCAATGGCGACACGGCGGTAACCCACCAGGACAAGGACATCACGGCAGCCGACGATGCCGCCAAGCTGTTTGACGGACTCCGCAAGTTCGCTCTGGCGCAGGCTTCCTGCAAGGTTGACATGGCAACCGGCGGCATCTCCGCCGCGTCCATCCTCAAAATGAAAGCCTCTATGGGCAAATACGGCCTGCGCCCCTCCGACCTGCTTCTGGTCGTGTCCGCCTCCGGCTACAACACCATGCTTGGGCTGGATGAAACGCTGACCGTGGACAAGGCGGGGCCTGGGGTCGCAAGAATCCTTACCGGCGTTGTGCCGTCCATCTATAACATCCCGATTATCGTGTCGGAAGCCATCAAGGCCACCAACACTTCCGGCGTTGTGGATGCCACGGACACCAACAACATCAAGGATTCCCTGCTTCTGCTCTACAAGCCGTCGCTGATTCTCGGTTCCCGACGAGGTTTCACTGTGGAATCCGAAGTGGACAAGAAGCGCCAGGTCAACAGCCTGATTGCTTCGTTCCGCAGGGACTTCAAACTTAAGGAGCCGCTTTCCAGTGCGCCTACGGTCATTCTCGGCTACGGTGCGCCTATCCTGTAAATCTGTGTGACCCCATAGATTACTTGTAATCTGTATTTTAGCCGGGAGGCATACATTGTATGCTTTCCGGCTTTTTCTTTGATTTTCAATTTTTTCCATCTCACCCACCGCATGAATTCACAGCAAATCAAGTTTTGGGCGCAACAGCACCCGGCGCTGGTCTGCGCCAATTTCATTGCCGACGCTTACGGCCTCGGCGCGGAAGAACTCAACCTGCTGACGGAAAAGCTTGACCGGAAAAGCCAGCTCGGAAAGCCGAAAAAAGTGCTAATCCGGACATTGCAGCTTTTGAAATATCCGTCAATGGACGTAGCCCAGGCTTTCGACACCACGCCTAAGTACATCACTTTGATATGGGGCAAGGTGCGGAAAGACCCGGAACTGGAACTGGTGGCGAACCGCATTTACCAGAAAACGATGCAAACGATTAACCGTGTGAAACCGTAATTGCTGGAAAAAGGTTTATCTTGTATTTTGGCCATTTTTTTTTACCGTTGCAGTCATGAGAAATGCTACCTACCTAGGCCCCACAAAAAATATCGGCCGGTTTGGAATCTTACGAAAAAAGGATGTCGTATCCTTGTACGAGTACGAAATCGAATCCATCGCCGGAACTAAGATTTTCCAGGTATCTGAATTGAGTTTTGGCAATTCCGTCCCTGAAAACGTCCAGCCGCTGGGAACCCCCGCTTACGACCTCCGCACTGTCCCCTGGAACCACCCCCATTTGTTTAAGTGGCTGAAACGCCGTGGACACCAGACGTTGAAAAACATTGCCTGCGCCATAGAAAGCCTGGGCATCCAGTTGACTTTGGACAGCCGGAAATCGGCCCTGTCCATAGCTGATGCCGTCTATGCGGCGGCCAAATATTTCAACTGGACGGCATTGACTGTTTCCGCCGTGAAAAGCCTGCCGTCCACCGTGGACCGGGCAACGCCTGAAACTCAGCAAACGGTCGAACCGGAAACAGAGCCGGAACCGGAACCGGAAATGCAAGAAGAAGATGAAGAAAGCGGCGAAGCGGAAAAATCCTCCGCAATGTTCGGAGGACAGGACGCGCAAACAAGACACAGGAGCCGGTGAAACAATGATAGGAAATACCCATGATTTGAATGTCGCCAGTTTCCGCAGGCTTGCCTTGGACAGCGGCCATTCCGGTTCGGCTCTGGATACGATGGTAAAATCTTACGCCGCCGCGTCGTCTTCCGCCAAGCGTTGCATGGTGCAGGCGCTGATTCATATCCGCTCGCAGAAAAACAAGGCCCCGCAAACCAAATAATCTGTTTCAGTCATGGTCACTCCATTGCCTTATTGCACGCTCAGCGAAGTGCAGGCGGAAATTCGTAACTACGATGCCAACATCAACGATAAGCTGATTTCAGCCATTGAGCGGGCTACGGCATACATCGACGAGTACTGCCGGAAAACCTATCAGCCTGTTGACCGGGTGTCGGTCCCTTTCCGCGTGCCGTCCCCCTGTGTTGCCGGAAAATCCATACTGCTTCCGTTCCCGGTCCGGGAACTGTTGAGCATTGAGGACGGGGACCAGCACGGAGAAGCCCTCACCCCGCAAACGGTCGAATGGTACTCCGGTTCCACCCGCATTATCGCCCCAAGAAACCTCGTCAACCCGGTCAACATCTATGGCACATTCGGCGGGGAATCCTCCAACAACGCGCAGGAACCTCCCTTGGATTTGCCCGCTGGAATACGGCGTGCCGCCGTGTTGATTGCCGCCGCCTTTTCCGGGGAGTACAATCGCGAGCGCATTGACATCAATGGTGAGCGGCAAAACGTCCTCGAAACCTGGATTCCTAAAGAGGCCAAGGAGCTTCTGAATCGTTACGCCAGGACCCCCGCATCATATATTTGACGTTCATGGGCTGGATGCGCTGTAGATATGCTTCGGGCAATTTCAGCCGGGCGCTTTCCCGCATGGAAAAAGCCCTGTCGCCCCAGCGGCTGGACAAGGAGGTTGCCAAAAAGTGCGCGGATATTGTCAAGGCAAGGCTGGTGCGTCGCACCCCGAAACGCTGGACGGGCCAGCTTCGCCGCAACTGGCGCACGGTGCAGTGGTCCACCGGAATATGGGTGGTGGAAAACCCGTCCCCGGTCATGTCGTATCTGGAACATGGCACCAGGCCGCATGGCGCTCGCGGATTCCGGCACACCAGCACCGGGAAGCGCGTCAGAAAAAAATTGTTCATCCCTCTGAATCGTCAAACCGCTATGGCCTATTCAGCCCAGGGCGGCACGTTGGAATCAAAGCGCGAACTGTTCCGGAACGGTCGGTTTATCACGACAACCAGAAGAAACCGCCGGGGAATCAGACAACAGCGCACCACGCAAAAGAAACTCATATACGGAAAAGATTATATACTGGCAAAACGAGTGAAAGGCATCCGGGCAAAGCATATTGTGGAAGGCATGCGGCCATTTGCCCGGAAGCTTCTCCGGATTGAAATGCGCCGGTATCTCCGGAAGGCGATTTTGGGCCGCATGTAAACCCGTCTTTTTTTTGTTTTGCCACGAACCGTTGCAGGCTATTTTAACCTTATGAGCACTCAACCCATTGATACGTCAAAACTGCCTATGGCCCTGGCGCCGCTTTATGTTTTGCTGAACCGTCTGACCGGGCACACAGATAAAGGGCGCATGCTTTACGGCCTGCGCCTGGAACTCTTCCCGGCAATGGCCAGGGTGCAAGGAAGAAAAGATTACCCGGTGCTTCGGATGCTGGTTCCAGCCCTTGGTTGCAGGCCCTCCGACGCGGGTTCCGGGTACCGGGCGGCAAAAAACCGGGACACGGAAGAATCTTCCTGCCTTACCCCGATGGACAGCCTGCTCACCGTGACATTCCAATTGGAGACCTCCGCTAATTCCGGCTGGTTCGGCCCGGAAGTCCCCAGGGGCCGCGACCGTTGCGCTCTGGGGCATCTTGACTGGCAATGCCTGATTATGGACGCAATGGAGACGGACTGGACCCGTGGAGACAATTTCATTGACATGCGGCTCTGCAAGACATTGCAATCGCCGTTTTCCATTGAGCTAACTGACGACCCAAGCCCCAACGAATCCAGCATTGCGTCATTGATTGTCGTCAACATGTCCCAGTCGTTCCTTCCGCGCGGTTCCCGGTACAGTACGCTTGTATAGCTTTATTTTTATTGACCCGCTATACAGCACCTAGCAAACTCTCACACAAACGGAGGAACCTTTTTCACATTGCTATGGCCGAAAGCAAATACAAACAATTTGGAGACGAGCTTACTTGGGGCGTACCCAAAGACGAAATGAGCTTGGTAACGCAGACTGTTACGTTTACGCAAAAATCCGACAAAAAGGAAGTGCGGGACCATGAAGGGGAAATCCGCACTGTTACCTATTACAACCAATCCGCAGACGTCACCATCGAAGGCTACGGCGACGCTTCCGCAAGCGTTGCTACCCGCATGACGATGCAAAACACGTTCCAGTCCGCCATGTCCGGGGCCTTGCTCATTGACCAGTGCCAGGTGTCCCTGTCAAATGAGGACCACATCAAGTCATCCATCACGGCGGTGCTCTATCCGAACATTGCCGCGTCGAATGCAGGAGCATAAGCGAATTTTCACGCTTTGAAAATTGACGCGCCCTTGCTGTTTTTTTACAGTAAGGGCGCATTGCCGTTATGACCGATACCCCGAACTCGTCCCCTCCCGCCGCGTTTGCTTTTGAGCAGGCGCAATTAGATGCCATGCGCCTTAATGGCCAGCACTTCGTCTATACGAAAGACACGGAAATCGCCGCCATGCTCGCTATATGCGGATATCGGCTGAAAAGCCCGAAAAACGATTATGTCATGGAGACCAAGGCGGGTAAAAAAGTGTATGCCTGGACATTTTATGATGACGTTATCGACATCAATCTTCCCCCCCCGTATAAAACGGCGTCGCTGAAAGCCGTTATGCAGCTTATTGCCAAGCACGGGGAATCGGGGTTTGCTTCCGAATTTCCCGACTGCATGCTTTCCCCGCTGCTCCTGCTGCGGACCACCCGGAACAAGTTCCAGCAAAAGCTTGATGCCTGCGACCATACTTATGTTGTCTTCCTTGCCGGGGCTACGGACAGATACTGCTACCCCAAAAATTCCCCCAGGGCAAAGCTCTTCCGGGAAAAAGGCATCCCGCAATTATAACTTTGATTCTTCCCGCGAATTTGCAATCATTGCAAATCGTCCATCCAACCGCACAATCTACTATGGCCGCACAATCATCATCTGATATTGCTTCACTTGCCGCGCAGCTGGCGGCAGCCCCGCTTCCGGGAGACGGAGGAAAAGCCTCCGCCATTTCCGAACCTTCCCGCATGCTTCCGCAGGAAAAATATGACCATGACCTGTCGGAATTGTTTCTCACGGAGGGCACGACGGATATCGCCGGATATAAAGTCGCTTCTCCTACCCTGGCTTCATTTATGCTGCTGGAATTGCTCGGAAACAGTTTCGTCATGGTTGAAAATCTTGGCCAGATTCCGGCAAACCTGTTCACGTTTACTACCGTTCAGGCATTGGCCGTCCTGCGTTTCAAGGACACCTACAAACTGGTGAAAATGATTGCCGAAGACCGGGACGCTTTTGACCGTCTGGTGCTGCGCATGGCCGAAGAGCTTCCGGCATCAACCCCCGTACTGGACATAGCCGTTGCTATCGTTGAATTGATGAACAACGGAAAACGGTCGAGCGCCAAGGAATCCTCCAACCCGAAAAAGCGTCAGGCCCCGGCAAAAGGAAAAAAAGCGTCAAGCCGCCGTGGTGGTTCATCACAGCCAGCATAGCGGCGAAACAGAGCGGAACAACGTTCCACTATTGCCTTTACCGGATGCCCGCTATGGAGGCGTTTGCCCATGAGCATGTATGGATGCTGATGCAGGGCATTGAGTGCTATCTTCCATTTTACGAGTCTTCATAAATCCATACACACACATTCTGGGTTGATTTACATCAACCCTTTTTTATTCTTTACCGTATATGGCCCAGGCGAATCAACAGGCGGAGCGTATTATTTTTGACGCGGAAATTTCTTCCGCGCAGTCAAACCTGGCAAAACTGCGCACGGAATTGAATCTGATAGTGGCGGCGGCGGCAAAGACCAATGCCGCCCTTTCACGGATTAACCTGTCTGGGATGTTTGGCGGGGCCGGGGCGTCAGGAAAAGGGCTTTCCGGGATGGCGGGCGGCGTAAACGCGTCAAAGACACTTGCCGCAGCGCAGAATGCCGCCACTATGTCAACAAACAGGCTGACCACGGCTATGCGGGCCGGGGTAGGCACGGCGGGAGCCTACAGCAGAGCATTGGCCGGGGCCGCCGCATCAGCCGGGCTATTATCCGGAAGCCGTATCGGCCAGACAATCAATACGGCGAGAGCACCCATGCGCGGGGCCAAAGCGGAATCTGACGGGCTGCGTTCCAGCTTTTCCGGCGTAGGGCTTGCGGCTACAGGGGCCGCCGTGGCGGTGCTGGGCTTTGCCACCAAGCTCACGGGCATCATCCGGGAATCTTCGGAAGCCGCATCCAACATGCAGCAGCTGAATACTGTTTTTGGCGTATTGCTGCAAAGTCAGTCCAAAGGCTCTGCACTTCTTGAAGAGGTCACGCAGTTTGCCGCCGCCACGCCTATGAAGGTTCCGGAATTGGCCAATGCTACGCGGGTTTTGCTGGCCTACGGCGAAAGCTCCACAACCGTCATGAGCACTCTCCGGAGGCTGGGCGATATTGCGGCCGGTACGGGACAGCGCATTGATGAAATCGCCACCCTTATCGGTAAGGCGCGGCAGGCTGGCCGCCTGTACGGGGACGACCTGAACCGCCTGAATGACCGCGGCATTCCTCTTACTGCTACATTGGCGAAGAATTTCGGCATCACCACCATGGAAGTCCGAAAGCTGGTAGAGCAGGGGCGGGTAGGGTTTTCCGCGCTGGAAGACGCTATCAACGAAGTAACCAACGAGGGCGGCCTTTTTTACGGCATGCTGGAAAAGCAGTCCAAAAACTATGGCGGCGTGATGTCCACGTTGGAAGATAATATTACTCTGGCGAAAAAAGCATTTGGCGCACCCATCAACAACGCCCTGACGCCCATTCTGCAGGATGCCATTGAAATGCTCAAGGAAATGAAACCCCAGTTCACCGAGCTGGGTGAGGCAATGGCCCCGGTAGTCGCCAGTCTGGTCACGGCGTTCAAAGACCTTGTCGTCTGGATTGGCGAAAATGGAAAGCAGGTTTTAAACCTTGTGCAAACCTACGGCCCCCTTGTGGCTAAGGCTTTGGCATTGGCGGCGGCAGTCAAAGCCGCCCAAATGGTGTTTGGCGCTCTTGGCGCCATTGTCCGGGGGATTACTGGAACCATAGGCGGGTTTACGTCAATAATCACCACAGCCGCTTCGGCAGTGATAAACCTGGGTTCCACCCTTGACCGCCTTGCGGTCAAATATGCGACTGCCGGGGCGGCGGCCAGTGCCGCAGCGACGAACTCCTCGGGCGTTCGAT
>OGQX01000128.1_pt1 | contig 88435 bp, 80 predicted proteins | sample 1553291 | NCBI WGS metagenome assembly OGQX01 (sample SAMEA2580030, study PRJEB22360) | human gut metagenome | biome: human gut; feature: human-associated habitat; material: faeces | place: Denmark | collected 2008/2010
GATGATTCACTTCTACTAATACACTAACATAGTATTTACCACTTGAATACTCACTAATAGTTGCGTTGATAATTCTTCCAGGTAAAGATTCTAAATTTCTATATCCTCTAATCTTTACTTCTTTTAATTTAGGAAGAGTAATTACTTTTCTTTTTAAATCTACTTTAATATTCTCATATTTTCTTCCTTTATAAGTACTCGTAATATAATTCGTTCGATAACTTCTTTTTGAACTATACTTTCCTTTAAACTTAGGATAATTGTTTTGATGTTTGGTAAATCGTTTAAATGCGTCCTCTAAATCAAATAAACTGCATCTTAAACTACAAGAGTCCACTTCTTTTAAGAATGGATATTCTGAATATAAATTAGGAAAATCTTTAATCGTATCGAAACAAGTCAAATGTTCTTTTTTTCTTTTTTCAAGATAATGATTATAAACCAGTCTTGTACAACCAAACGTCTTTTGAAGTTGAATGATTTGTTTATCATTTGGATAAAGACGGAATTGGTAACTTTTATACAACATACTCATGTCTATCCCTCCCTGTTGTGAATGGTTAATAGGAGTTTATCAAACAAACGTATGTGAATCAAGCGAATTACAAAATTTTCTATTTTTTATTTTATTCTTCTATACCAAGCAAATTCCTAGTATATAAAAAAGAACTTTTGACAAGTTCTATTTATAAATTATCCAACCAACTAAAGGTTCAGATTAAATTCTCATGGTGCCCGAGGTCGGACTTGAACCGACACGGTATTGCTACCAATGGATTTTGAGTCCATCGCGTCTACCATTCCACCACTCGGGCAAGTAAATCAATTATAACAAGAAAAAAATAGAAAGTAAAGTAGTTTCCATAAAAAAGCCTAGGCAATAAAAAAAGTATAAGATTAACTCTCATACTTTTTGACATACTTTTCACTAAACCAATAATCACCTAAGAAAATAATTACTCCAAAGGCAACAAAACAAGCAATAACCACCAATAACACAGATAAAAGTACATTATTAGGAACAATCCGATAAAAATTAATAAAAATATTATTAAAAGCCACTAACAAAGTAAATGCTGTAGTAATCAATAAAGAACTTAGTATAGCTTCTCCAAGATATACCTTAATACGTTCCTTCTTTTTTCTTTTCTTGATCAACTTTTGACGAAAGAAACATTTTTTATTAGAAGAGCGAAAATCAACTACATGAACAAAATAGATAACTACCGATAATACAAATAAAAAAATAAGTTCTAACAAACAATCCTGTAAAGATTCTTGACGACTATACTTATACATACAAGCAATGATCAAATATAAATACACAAAAATCATCACAAAATAATAAACCTGACGAGCATTTACTTTTCCACCTTTTTGTAAATCAGACTCACTTTTCTTTTTCCTAACTATCTTCTTTTTCATACGAAACCTCCTACCTTATATTATATTAAAAATATATCACAAGATAAGTAAAAAGTAAATTACAGTTCTTCTAGTTCTTCGACTTTTTCACTCTCATCTATTTCCGTATATTTAGAATGATACAAATCAACATCTTCATTTTGAGAAATATCGATATGAGCAAAATCTTCTAGTTTAGGCAAATCCTCTTTCGACGACAAACCAAAATAGTCTAGAAACTCACTAGTTGTCCGATAAAGAATAGGTCTTCCTACCGCATCACTTCTTCCTACTTCTTTAATCAAACCTTTAGCCACTAATTTACGAATCATCTGACTACTACTAACGCCCCTGATTTCATCTACCTCTAACCTAGTAATCGGTTCATTATAAGCAATAATGGCTAATGTTTCCAAAGCAGCTTGACTAAAAGTATTACTTTCAGGATTTTCAATTAATTTTTGAAAATATTTTTTATGTTCTGGCTTAGTCGTCAATTTAAATCGATCTCCTAAAAAGTGAATCCGAATACCACTATCCTCTTTTTCATAACGGTCTCTTAACACATTTAAAATTTCTTTTACTTGGTCCAAATCCACTTCCAAAATCTCTACTAACTGATTAAGCGTTAACCCTTCTTCACCAACAACAAACAATAATCCCTCTACTACTGCTTCTAATTTCATGCAACCACCTCGATCATAATTTGTGAAAAATCACTTTCTTGTTTAATCAATAGCTCCTGTTTTTTAGCCATCTCTAAAATAGCCAAGAAAGTAACGACAATATATTCTTTAGTTACCACTTCAAATAATTCGAAAAAATCTACGCGTTTTCTTTTGGTTAAAATATCACGAATACTCTTTCTTCTTTCTTCCACCGTAATTTCTTTTTTGGTTACTGTCGTCTGAAGTGGTTTTTCTAATTCCTTACGATTCAAAAACTTTTGAAAAGCAAGCATTAAATCTTCCAAAGTAACATCACTACTAGGGACGACCCCTTCTTCCACATATTCTTTTAAATTATCGGGAGCTTTGGTATAAAATTCTTGACGTAAAGATTCCAACTCTTTAAAATTCTTAGTTACCTCTTTATATTTCTGATATTCTACCAAACGTCTAATCAAACGTTCTTTGGGATCTTCTTCCTCTTCTTCCCCTACATCTTTTTCTTGACGAGGAAGTAACATTCTACTTTTCATCTCGATTAATTCACTAGCCATCACTAAATATTCACTAGCAATATCCAAATTCAACTTTTCCATTTTCTGAATATAAGCCAAATACTCTTCGGCAATATCCGCTATACTGATCTCCCATATATCTACTTTAGATTCTTTGATCAAATGTAACAACAAATCTAAAGGGCCTTCAAAATTATCTATTTTTACTTCATACTCCATGCTATCACCTATTAACTACTAAACATTATATCATAATACCGAAAAAAACTAAAAAAAGAAAGTCTCAGAAATAAAGATTTATGATATAATTACATACAAGTTGGAGAGTTGTCTGAGTGGTCGAAAGTGTAGCACTCGAAATGCTATGAACGGTTAAGCCGTTCCCAGGGTTCGAATCCCTGACTCTCCGCCATGAATAGAGATAAATACTAGAAAGACTAGTATTTTTTCATATCATAGAATGAGGTTAACGATGAAAAAATTTACGATGCGCGATGAAGAATTTATTTGTGAACACTGTCATAAACAAGTAGCTAAACTAAATTATACCGCTAGAGATCACTGTCCCTTTTGCCTATACTCTAAACATGTTGATATTTTTCCTGGAGATAGAGCCAATTCTTGTCATGGATTATTAAAACCAATCGGAATAGAAAAATTTAAAGATAGTTATAAAATTATCTATCGTTGTGAAAAATGTCATCAACAACATAAAAATATCATCGCCAATGACGATGATATGGATATCATTATCGAATTATCGAAAAACAACAATTAATTTTGTGGTCTAAAGAATAAGCTAAAAATAAAGGTAAAGACAATAGCCGCCGTAATACCAGAAGCAGTAAGATCAAACATTCCCATTAGTAGTCCCATAATTCCCATATCACTAGCCTTATCTAATGCCCCATGAATAAGGGAATGACCAAAACTAGTAATTGGAACTAACGCACCAGCTCCTACGCGATTAATAATCTGATCATAAATACTAAAAGTATCTAAAAAAGCACCAGTTACCACAAAAATACTAGTAATATGGCCAGCTGTTAATTTTGTATTGTCCAAAATCACTTGACCCAAAAGACAAATAAATCCACAGAACAAGAAAGAAGTTAAATAGATCATTTGATAACCTCCAAACTGATTGCATGCGCAATACTTAAAATATTTTCATGTTGATAGACAAAGGTAGGAGAAAATAACGCTCCCGTTGCGACCAATAATACTTTTTTAATTTTCTTCTTTTTCAACAGTTCTAACACAACACTATAGTTCACTAAAGCACTACATACCGGTCCAGAGCCACCAGCTTGGACCTCTTTTTGTTTTTCCAAGTCATAAAGCATAGTACCACAATCATTATAATTTCTACTGATATCTAATTCGTATTCTGTTTTCATGAAATCGATCAAAATCTCTTTACCATAAGTCCCTAAATCACCAGTTAAAATCAAATCATAATAATCAGGAGTACGATTTAAATCCATCAAATGACGATGTATCGTATCCGCAGCAGCAGGCGCCATAACGGCTCCCATATTAAAGGGATCATTCTGTTCATAATCAACAATCCGTCCAATCGTAGAACTTTCTACTTTAATTCCTGTATTTTCATTGGTTAATAAAATACTAGCTCCTCCAGTTGCGGTAAATGTTGCGGTCTTCGGTTTTGGTGCTCCATACTCAGTTGGATTACGGAATTGCTTTTCACTAGACATATTATGCGATGAAGTAGAAGCAATCGCTCTGTTGACTTTACCACCATCAATTAAACTACTGCCTAAAATCATTCCCTCGACACTTGTCGCACAGGCACTGTAAATGCCTAAGAAAGGGAAATTAAATTTTTCAGAAGAATAACAGGAAGAAGTAATTTGATTCATCAAATCTCCTGAAATGATGACATCGATATCCTCTTTTGTTTTCTTCGTTTTTTTAAGTAAAGCACGAATACTATCTTCTAAAATTTTCGCTTCTGCCGTTTCCCAAGACTTTTCCCCATGATACAAATTATCAAATGTCTGATCAAAATATTTTTTTAATGGTCCTTTAGCTTCATAAGGTCCCGCGATCGTTGCTGCATCTTCAACAAATACTTGATTATATTTAAATGTCATCTTCTAACCTCCCATAATAATCAATCTAAGCATTCCAAAAAACCAAGCCGAAACTACCCCATATAAAATTACACTACCCGCTAATTTAAAAATATTACTACCTAATCCAAAAATAGGTCCTTCTTTTCGATATTCGATACCTGCACTCGTCATCGAATGAGCAAAACCAGTAATGGGAATAATTAATCCACACTTACAGAAATTTACCCATTTATCAAAGAAACCTAGTGCAGTAAACAAACTAGCTAGAAAGATTAAAGTCACTAGCATAAAGGTAGAAGCATCCTTAGTGGAAATCTCAAAAAAACCTGCATAAAACTCTGTTAACAACTGTCCAATTACTCCGACAATACCACCCGTCACAAATGCAATAAACGCATTTTGACTTCTTGTCTCCGTCGGTTGATGTTTTTTCACCAACTCTTTATATCTTGTCTTTTCCATCCATTTATCACCCACTAATAGTATGAGGAAAAGAAAAAAATTCTATACAAAAAGATAGCTACAATTCCTAGCTATCTGTTAATACACCTCGTAATTTTTTTAAAATCTTTGTTTCTTCTCGAGAAACTTTTACTTGATTGACCCCTAATACTTTACTCGTTTCACTTTGAGTCATATCTTCAAAGTAACGGCAAGAGATCAATTTTCTCTCTTCTTCATCTAAATCCTCTACTGCTTGTTTTAAATCAAGCACATCCGCATCATACCCAACTTCTTCATAAGCTAATGTATGATAAAGATTCATTTCTTTTCCTTCATCATCTTCATTTAAAGCATAATCTAAACTACGCACAAACTCCTGAGACAACATCACTTCTTCAATCACACTACGATCAATCTCTAAAAAATGACTAACTTCATCAATCGTTGGTTCTTTTTGTAGACGTTGTCTAAGTATCTCCCTAGCCCGCTCAATTGGTTTTACTAACGAAGATAATTCTTTACTGATCTTAATATTTTTATTTTCTCGTACATATTTTAAAATTTCTCCTTTAATATAAAGAAAAGCATAAGAAGAAAACTTCGTATTCTGGCTAGGATCATAATGATCCAAAGCATTTAATAACCCAATCCTACCTACTTGTATCAAGTCATCCATATCATAGTAATAACGAAACTTATTCGCATACGCCACTATTCTTCCTTCATATTCTTGTAAATCGATAGCCATATTTTCACCCTTATCTTATTTTATTTAAGGACTGCGACCTACAACTACCTAATAAACTAAATATGCATTAAACGAAAAGCACTTAATTCATCACTACTCCTTTCCACATCCGGCAAAGCTTGATCTAATTCATCAGCTACTTTTTGATTTAAATGCGATCTATCCCCACAGACAATTAACCTTCCATCATGTAAGACAATATCATGGTAGTGACTCATAATCACACTAACCCCTTCTTCATCAAGAAAAGATAAATCCTCCAAATTAATTACAAAATAACGTACTCCATGAACGTGAATCATCCGATCTAATACTTCATTTAACTCTTTTGATGTCCGTTTACTAAGAACCCCTTCTAATCGTACAAACAACATCCCATGTACAAACTCCATATCGATTTGGAACATAATCCACCTCTTATTCTTGTATATTAAATATAGACCACTTTTCAAAAAAATTATACAACTTCGACAAAACCTCCAAAAAGTTTTAAAAAAAGAAGTCATGACAACTTCTTATGAAACTCTAAATTTTTAATTATTCTCTTACCTGGTACCTGATCTTGTAAAATTTCATTTAAATCACTTAGCTTACCAACCACTTCCTGTCTTTTCTGAATCAATTTTTGTTTTTCTTGTTCTAACTTTCTAATCTCATCGAAACAATCAGGCGCTTCTTCAATTGCGGTTAACACATGGGATAAACGTCGATACTCTTTAGGATTAGAAGCATTCTCTCTTCGTGCCACTAAACGCTCCATAACAAAAATTTTAAAATCAGGTCGTGGAAGAATTTTCTCTTGTTCACAAATTCTATCCATAATTACAGGAACTAAATCCATAGTTATTTGAAAATTAGGTAGCTCAATAAAATTTAGTAAATCAGAAAACTGTAATTGTTGAACAATTGCTAAATCATTATTTTTTCTTATCCTAGCAGGTAACTTTTGATAACTAGGATCTTCATATAAACAGCGAAAAGGATAAAGATACTTTTCTTTAGCAATAAAACTAACGATTGAAACATCGCCACATTCTCTTTTTAATTTCAAAGAAGAACTGTCCCAACAATACCTACTAACATCGATTCCCATCTTTTGAAAATGAACAAACCAACTATACATTTTTTGATCCTTTAATTCATCGATAAACTCTGAAAAAGAGTAACTGCCTTCATCATTGACAAAGGCATCAAACAAAGCTTTTTTCTTTTCTATAACCTCGTCTTTTTTTCTTCTTTTTAAACCACGGCTATCTTGATCAAAAAAGTATTCTAAAAATTCAAGATTTCTCTTCTTTACCCCTTTCTGACACATCAACTCAAATAACATTAACCGACGCTGAAAAGAAATATCAGAAAGTAATAATTCAACAGCCACAGAAAAAGAAGAATCATCTAAACATAAATCAGAAAAACTAAGTTCACCAATATCATTTACTCGCCAAGATAATGATCTTAACATATCTAAAGCTTGCTCTCTTTTTTCAGAAAGAGAAAATTCCTTTTCTAATTCTACATCTGGAACATGTTCTAGGTCTTCTTTCACATCTAAATACTCATTACATAAATTTTCAAGAATTTGAAAAGGGCCATCTTCTTCAAGTGGGATAAAGACCACATCAGGATCTTTCCAATCTTGAATTAATTTATCTACTAGTAAACATAAAAGAAAAGAATCTTTTAGTGGCTTTTTTGTAGAAGTCAAATGCTCATAAAGAGCAAGTAAATCATAAACTGTTTCCTCATTCTTCTTAAACACTTCTATTTTTTTCTCAAGTTCTTTTTTCTGCATATCAATATCCTTGGTATTTTCTACTTCTCCTATTGTCATTATCTATTTCCCCCTATTAATACTATAACGAAACTTAAAGGAAAAAGCAATCATTACTTCGTATGTAACCAACCTTTTTTCTCTAAATACGAACCCACAGTTAAACTAAGTTTATTAAATACATATAAAGAAGAAAGTAACAATACCGCAAAAATAAGAGCAATCTCTACTGTAACTCCATGAATATTGAAGAAGTCAGATTGGAATATTGATCCATAAACAAAACCTAGAATTAAAAGAACAAATAGAATACGACGTAGACGATTAAATGGCTGACAAATTCGATAAAGTAAAATAAAACCTGTCATTGCTGTTAAAAAGATAACCAAACTAGAAATAATTTCATCAGATAAATGGAAAACATATTGAAAGAGTAGTACCATAATTACATTAAATGCTACTGTTAAAGCAGCTGGTAAACTTCGACTCAACACTTTTAATAAGAAGTTTCCTTCTACTAATTCATGATTTGGCTCTAACGCTAAGATAAAAGATGGGATTCCAATCGTAAACATGGTAATTAATGTAAGTTGAATTGGGATAAAGAAGTATTCAGAAGAAATAAAGACACAAATCGCAATTAGAAGTATTGTAAATATCGTCTTAGATAACAGTAGTGAACTACTTCGTTCAATATTATTAATAATTCTTCTTCCTTCGGCAACAATTTTAGGCATCGAAGCAAAGTTAGAGTCTAAAAGAACAAGTTCACTAACATTACGAGCAGCTTCACTTCCACTAGCCATCGCAATACTACAATCAGACTCTTTTAAAGCAAGTACATCATTTACCCCATCACCAACCATACCGACAGTATATTTCTTTCTTTTTAATGCTTGAACTAATTTCTTTTTCTGAATTGGTGTCACACGACCAAACACAGTATAACGAGTGACAATATCATCAAAATCTTCATCCTTAACCGTAGTCATATCAATTCCTTTTACGTCATCCATTCCGGCACGACGAGCGATACTTTCCACCGTCTGATAATTATCTCCTGATATAATCTTTAGTAAAACCCCTTGTTCTTTAAAGTATTCTAAAGTTTCTTTAGCGTCTGGACGAATTCGATCCTGAATCAAAAGAAAACCTAGTACTTTTAAATTTTCTGGATGTTCTGTTAGTAGTTTAAAATTTCTAACTACAACGAGTACCCGATAATCTCCAACATATTGTTCTAAAATATCTTGAACTTGTTGAATATCTTCCCCTAAAACAAACTCGGGTGCCCCAATATAAAATGACCCTTGTTCCGTGTAAGAAACAGCCGAGAATTTTCTCGCAGAAGAAAAAGGAATTTTTCCAGTTTCTGCATACTTGTCTTCCGTACCGAAAAAATCGATAATTGCGCGCATCGTTGGAGTATCTTCGCCAAAAGAATTTCCCAACTCTTTTAAATAAGTAATTAACTCTTCCTTATCTTGCTTTTTATACGGAATAACATCCACAACATCCATTTTTCCTTCCGTAATTGTTCCTGTTTTATCTAAACATATCACATTAACACGTGCCAAAATTTCAATACAATATAGCTGTTGAACCAAGACTTTATACTTAGAAAGACGAATAACACTAACTGCCATTACTGAACTAGTAAGTAGCACTAATCCTTCTGGAATCATCCCAATAACAGCCGCAACAGTAGAAAAAGTAGCCTCAGTCATACTTCCCATAATTGAATATTGATTAAAGAAAAATAAGATTCCAACTGGTACAATCAAAATCGATAATATCTTCAATAACTTCTCAAAGGAATGCATAATCATCGAATTTACTTTTTTCTTGTATTTAGCTTCACTAGAAATAACAGAGATATAATTCTCTCCACCAATGTGTTCTACTCTAGCTATACACTCACCACTCACAATAAAACTACCAGATAATAGCATGTCCCCAGCTTTTTTCACAATTGGATCTACTTCTCCTGTTAAAAAGGCCTCGTTAACTTCTACTTCACCTTCTAAAACAATCGCATCAGTGACCACTTGATTACCTAGTTTAAGAGATAAAACATCATCTAAAACAATCTCTTCAATCCCTACTTCAACTAATTTACTATCACGAATCACAGTCGCTTTATTTGAAGCTAGTACCGATAGACGATCAATAATCCGTTTGGAAATCACTTCTTGAATAATACTAATTATCGTATTACAGATAGCAACACCTAAAAACAAACAGTTTTTAATTGCTTCAGTCATTTCCCCTTGAAAAGAACCAGCAACTAAAATCGCAAGACCTAAAGCAAAATTCAAAAAATTGAAATACGTAAATACGTTATCCCGAATAATTTGAGGAATTGATTTAGTTGCCGGTTGATTATCATAATTAACTAATCCATTAGTTATTCGCTCATCTACTTGTTTCTGATTTAGCCCCTCTGTTGGAAGAGGCGAATAGCGCTTTATTCTACTTCCCATCAACACCACTCTTTTCACTACTAATTAGTATAACACATTTAAGAAAACAAGGAGTAAATATGACAAAACTGTAAGAAGAAAAAGATTTTTATAAAAGCGATTTAACTATTTTAATCTATTTATTATCCAGTATAAACTACAACATTACCTGTTGAGTAAAGGCTAAGGATATGATTCTGCATTACTACATCTTTCACATAGATAGTTACACCATCAGGAATATCATAAAACATATCTGTAGGAAGCAAATCAGAAAAATCTGCTTGCCGAAGATCAATAGATACTAAAGATTCACAGTTTCTAAACAGATTATCCAGCGTAGTCACATTTTGAAAGCTAAAATTTGCTAAACTAACAGAAGATAATACAAAGCAATCCTCAAACATTCTATCTCCTGTTAATAAAGCGCTATTTGTCCAACCAGTTAAATCTAAATTCACTAATGATTTACAATCGTTAAACAAACTAGTCATATTGGTAACACTAGAAACATCAAAATGCCGAAGATCCAACTCCGTAAATACACAATAACGAAACATTTGCTCCATTGTTGTTACTTTAGAAGTATCAAAATTACTAGTATCTAAATCGATAAGACTAGAACAATAATAAAACATGCTTTCCATTTGGGTAACATTAGACGTTACAAAAACACTTAAATCTAAAGAAGTTAGCGCTTCGCAATGAGCAAACATTCTTTTCATATTTTCCACAGTAGAAGTATCAAAATTTGTAAAAACAATACTTTCCAAAGCCGTACAATAGTCAAACATAGACTCCATCGTAACCGCTTGCGAACTATTCCAATTCGTAAACTCTAAAGAGGTTAACATAGGATTTTCTTTAAACATAGAATAAAATGATTTTGTCTCACTAACATCTAAATACTCCAAACCTTCTATGGTAGTTAAATTAGAAAAACCACGGAACATACTATCAGCCTCTTCAGGTAAATAAATCTTTTTATCTCCCTGTAAATACAAAGTATTTGTATCAGAAACTAAATATGCCATTACGCTACCATTATTATCTACTGATACATCCCAGCTCTCATTTGCTTCAACAATAGGGGTTAAACTATTTTGAATAATAATTTTTTCTATACTATCACTATAAGCATAATAATTTTCAGTAGAACTAGAAGAATCTCTTTCTAATATTCTAGACATTACCTGAGGAAGATCCTCACCACCTGATGCCACTTTTGCAGATGTATCTACTTCTACATTAAAACTTAGCGATAATCCCTGATCCTCATTTTGTAGCTCTCCTGCTTCTTGTAACCATATTTTTAAAAGATAGCTTTTACTTTCATTAACACTAAGCGGTAAATCAGTAACAATAACATATTCGCTATTTCCAGCAAGATAGCCACTTGTTTGAGAAAAAGAGCCTTTTCTTACTAAATCACCTTCACTATAATCACTACTAGCATTATATAGTGCCCACATTAAATTAGAGCTAGTTATATTACCACCATTCTTTTGTAAAGAAATATTGATCATACTAATGTTATAGTTTGTATCTAAAGTACCAGTATTTGTTATAGTGAACTGATGAATACTAGCATTTTCTTCCGTCGTAGGTACCATATTTGCTGCATTTATATTTAAAGTATTTTCATAAGTAATTTCTAATGAACCATTTTTTACTGATTGAACATCAGAAATAGCACGAGCAGTAAAATAAGAATAACTAGCCCCAATAACTAGTATTGCAAAACCTAAAATAATAATTAGGAATATTATTTTTCTATTTTTATTAATCATAAATATAGCCTCCTCAATAACACTAATTCTTAATATCCCGTTTCGTATAAATAAAGACCGTAAGAAAATAAAGAATCAAGATAAAAACCAAACTGATAATTAAACCGAACGGTTCATAAAGCCCAGTAAGCATACAAGACTCTAAATAATACTCACTATGATATGAGACCATCCAATAATCTAAATAAGGAATTGGTGTATAACAGAAAAACTTTAAGAACGTAAGTCCAAAATTAGAAACTAATACCCATACCCAAATCATAATCGAAAATAAAGTTAAAATAGAAGTAATACTAGCCGTTAAAGCCGTACTTAAAGTAATACTAGATAAAAATAAAATTAAGCTTAAGAAGAAACATGCTGGAATCATACCAACAATCATATTACCTAAATACCACAAGAAGTAAGGGATTTCTCTAACTTCACCACCGATAAATAAAAGCTTAGAAGTAAAGAGTTCACCAAATCCATAAGAAATTCCCACTAAAATAAATAAGATAAGTGAAGCAATTAACCACAGAATAAAAGTTTCAATGATTAAATATAAGAATTTAGAAAGTAAGATTTTTGATCTTTTAACTGGCTTAGAAAGTAACAATTTTACAGTTCCACTATCATGTTCACGTGAAGTAATACCTGTATGGGTAATCGCCACAATAAAGATCACTACCACAATTAAATGAAGTCCCTGATTCATAAAATTCTTAGCCGTTTGATAAGAATAGAGAGATTCATAATTCGATGGATAATATAAATCATGTTTTAAATCATGCTGAATGGCATAATGAAGAATTTGTTCTTTCGCATCAAAATCTTCATTTAACGTTCGATAATACGTCTTAACATTTTTATAACTAGCCTGACTAGGAGATTGATGATATTCCTCTAAAGTTGGTGCTTCAATTTTTCGATTAATTACATCTAAATATTGTTGGGCATTAACTACACGGTAATCACTATCATCCATGATTTTTTCATCGATAATCATCTGATAGATAGCTAAAGTATCAGAATTAATCTCTGTATCAAAAACAGTAGCATAATACAAATTCGTCTGATAAATAGCTTCAATATAAAGATAATAAGCATTCTCTTCTAATGCCCTAGTCACTAAATCAACATACTCATGATAATATGTAAAATCACGAGAAAATTCGGTTGGTGACAAAGAAACCGCTTCTTTCAACTGATTCGTATAACTAGCTACTGTACCATAATACAGTTCATAATGAGCATTTTCTGAAGGTAAAGAAGAAACTTCTTCTAAAAAAGAAGGATCATCTTGATAAGCTTGTACCTGTTCTAAAATAACCAAACGAGTAAGAGCCGAACTTAAATTAAATAAAGCATCCTGTTGCCAACAAGATTCAGTACTACCATTTCCCAGTAACTGAATCGTATCTTGGTAAGGCTTTTCTAACCTAGAAAAAACTTCTGCTACTCCAATATTCACCAAATTAGTCTCTTCTTCTAATGTTTTATTTGCTCTCTGATAAGCTTCATCAAATTCTTCGATATAAATAGGTGAAATATAAGAACGATTAGAACCAAAGAACGATTCCATTTTTATCAAGCTAAAACAAGATAAGATCAAAACAAGAAAAATAACAATCGTTTTTTTCCAAGAAAAATGTTTAATAAATTCACAACGAATTAATCGTAATAACTGCATCTTACTCACCATCCTGCTTAAGTGTCTTAGTCAAAAATTCATCTTCTAAACTAATGTTCTTATCTTTGATTTCCGATACCGCAATACTTTCAACGATTTTTCCTTCTTGAATCAAAATCACTCGATCACAGACATTTTCTATTTCCGATAAAATATGACTGGAAATAAAAATCGTCATCTTGTATTCTTGGTTAATCCGTTTTAGTATTTCCCTAAGTTCTTTAATACCTAAAGGATCTAACCATTCGTCGGTTCATCCAAAATAAGTAACTTAGGATGATTGAGTAAAGCCTGTGCCAATCCTAGTCGTTGTTTCATCCCTAATGAATAAGTTTTTACTTTATGATGAATGGCATCCTCTAAATGAACTAAATTTACTAATACTTCTAAATTCTTAGGATGAGAAATTCCATTCATTAACGCACAAATTTCAAGATTTTTCCACCCAGAAATATTCTGATACATATCTGGATTTTCTACAATACATCCAACATTTCTTAATGCTTTTTCAAAATCTTTTTTTACATCATAATCACAAATACGAATACTGCCACCATCTAGATGATATAGTCCTAACACTGACTTAATAAAAGTAGATTTTCCTGCTCCATTCGGACCAACAAATCCTACAATTTCTCCTTCTTCTAAAGTAATATCGATACCATGTAATACTTCTTTACGACGAAATTTCTTTCTAACTTCTACCGCTTCTAATACTTTCATAACCTTATTCTCCTACTATAAGATCATTATATCAGAAAAAAAGAAAGGTTAATACCTTTTTATCACCAATCATCTAAATATCTTAATTAAATAAATTTTCACTCAATATCCTTTCTACCTCATTAATTAATTCCTCTCGATTAGGGATGTAATATGTGTAAGTAGAAGCAAACACTTTATTGGATAATCCTCCTAAAACATATTCCATAGTGACATCTTTCTTACCCGCACACAAAATAATTCCAATTGTCTCTTGATCAAATTCATCTTTTACTTCACTATTATAATAATTAATATACATATTCATTTGACCAACATATTCTGGCTTCATTTTTTCAGTTTTCAAATCGATCAAGACATAAGATCTCAAAACTTTATTATAAAATACTAAATCAACATAATAGTGAGTATTATCATCTAAAGTAATTCTCATTTGATGACCAACATACATAAAGCCTTTCCCTAACTCTAATAGAAATGAAGATAAATGATGAATTAAATTCTTTTCTAATTCACTCTCTCGAACAGGCTTTTCTTCTTTAATTCCTAAAAATTCAAATACATAAGGTTCTTTCAATATATCCGTAGGACTACTGATCTCATTACCTTTTTTCGATAATTCATAAACTTTCTCGATATTTTTCTTACCATTAGACAATAATAATCTTTGAAACAATAAAGAATCTATCTGCCTTTTTAACTCTCTTTTTGACCATCCAGAATTAATACATTCTTTTTCATAAAAGCTTCTTTCTCTATCATCTTCAATATAAATCAAATAGCAATAATGGGACCAACTCAAATTTCCAGCCAGTGGTTGGAAATTCTTATACCGAATATAAAATAGCCTCATATTATATAACCCTGACAAACTAAATCCTGTCCCATATTTATTCGTTAACCTCTTAGATAAATTTTTTAATACATCTTTACCGTATTCTGCACGAATATTACCATTTTGTTCATTTTCTACAATAATTTTACCAATAGTAAAATACGTATTCACTAAAGTATGATTAATTTGATAAGTCATCTTAGTTTTATTTTCTACAATAATTTTTTCAATCTGATTAAATAATCCATCTACAATCTTTTCATCAATCATTGGTTTTTCTGTTTTATTAGTATTCATATAATTTCCTCCTATAATTTAGTTATTAGTATTGTAGTAAGAAAAACAATAAATGTCTTCCAAATTACAAAATTTTCTATTCAACAATATAGCTTATTTAAAATCCAACATCTAACACACTATTGACTTAATTCAAAATTTTTCTTTTCTTCCTCAACAGCAGCGATCAATTCTTGTTCAGTGGGTAAATGTAGTTGATAAGTAGTAGAAAAAATATTTTTGTTATCTTCTGGAAGTGTATATTTGACAACAGTTTCATTTTTAGTTGTGGATAGTAATATTCCCACAGTTGAATTCTCCTCTTCCTGTTTAATTTCTCTATCATAATAATGAACATACATTTGCATTTGTCCAATATCTTGATGAGTTACTTTTCCTATTTTTAAATCTATAATAACAAAGCATTTTAATAATCGATTATAGAAAACTAAATCTGGATAAAAATGATCTTCCTCTAAAGTTAACCTTACCTGATTACCAACATAAGTAAATCCTTTACCAAGTTCCAATAAAAACTCTTTTAAATGTTCTAATATATTCTTTTCTAAATCACTTTCTAAATACCGTGTATTTTCTTTGATATCAAAAAATTCTAATACAAATGGATCTTTTACTAGATCTTTACTATTCCTTAACACTTGTCCCTTTTCAGACAACTCTAGTATTTTTTTCTTATCAGCAGATAATAACAATCTTTCATACAACAATGAATCTCTTTGCCTTTGAAGTTCCCTCACACTCCATCTTGAATTTATACATTCGTGCATATAAAATTTTCTTTTTGGCTCTTCCTCTATTTTTAGTAACTCTAAATAATGTGACCAACTTAATTACGACGACAGTGTTGTCGTAATTGGAAAATAGATATAAAACTTTCTCATCCTCTCTAAATTTCTTTTAGAAAATCCTTTACCAAATTCAGCAGTTAATTTTTCTGACAATTTTTCTAAAACATAATCCCCGTAATTTGCTCTCTCATCCCCTTGTTGAATATCCATAATTGCTTTACCAATATTCCAATATAAATTAAGCATTTCCGTATTCACAACAGAATAAACTTTATTTCTACTACTAATAACTAATTCTTTAATATTATCAAATATATGATTAATTTGATTATCCATTTTTACCTCCCTTTACTACTCTTAATTTCTTTTCATAGTCATTAGTATTATAGTAAGTAAACACAGGAAAGTCTTCACAATTACAAAATTTTCTATTCAAAAAAAATACGACTTATTTAGCCGCATTTTCTTTTTGTCTATAAGTAAGTAATAAAACGAATAAACCACCAATCAATGTACAAATACCAATAAAGATATACAATCCATTTACTTTAGTTCCTACCACCTTTCCAGGTAAGGAAGTATGATAATAAGAATATAAAGCATAGTCTTGATAAATATTATCATTGATTGATTTATTGTAATCAACAGCTATCGTTTCTACTTTGCTTGACCCATTTAAATAACCTGATGCTTCATAAATATCATATGTCTTCTTGACTGGATCGTAGACTTCTACATATTCATAAGTGTCTTTTTCTTTAGAATCAATTACCTGTTCCAAAGATTTTTCTTCTAACTTCGTAACTAGTTTTTGTGTTTCTTGATAAGCACTTTGATAACTTTCATCGAAAGTGTCTTGGTAAGTACTTCTTACTCGATCAGTAAAGTAATCGATAATAGTAACTTCTTTATCTATCGTAGAGATGATTCTTACTCCAGTTCGATAATCAAAGCCATAAATACTTCCATCTTCATATCTAACTAAGACAAAGCTACTATTTCCTAGAATATTACTACTCATTTCAACAATTTCTTTATTCTTGAAATCATTAGGATATTTGATCTCACTCTTTAAGGAATATAACTTTCCATCCGAGCCTAAGACGAATAAGTAATCTTTATTATTATAAGAATCGATAATTAATTGATCCCCATAATACATCAAGTCAGACTTAAGCATAGTTACTTTTCCATTTTTGATAAAGACTTGATTGTCAACTTCTTTTTCCTGATCAATTAAACTATAACTATAATACGTATCTATCTTCTGATTTTGATAAGTAAAATTATAAAGCGGAATATTGTTTTGTCTACGAGAAAGATTGGTAATATTATTCTCTTGATAAACACCTGACTCTAGATCAAGAACCCTACCATCACTAGTTAAAGCATAGTGATCATATAGGTGGATGAAAGTATCATTATATTCTTTACTCTCATTAGTAATTAATTTTCCATCAGATAAATAGTAATAGTGATTTCCGATAGTAAGTATTGTCTTCTTCACATCATCTGGAGTAAAGATATATTCCTTAGCATTTAATCCATCCGTGACTACTATTCTTAAATCTGTTTGATAATCATAATAGAAAGTCATTGTCTTATCGGTTAATGAATATGGCGTATCGTTAACATAAACAGTTACATATTCATTTAATTCACTAAACTCTAAATTAACCGTATTAATTCCTGATGAATAAGCAATTACTTGAGGTAGACTTCTCATATAATTCATCTGATAAGCAAGAGACATCGTGGATAGCTGAAAAGTAGAAGTTGGAAGTGGGATTAGCTCTTGACCTGGCGTATTTCTAAGAATTGGATAATAGCCAGTCGAAAGTGGCGAGAAATCAAATTCATTAGATGAAAATCCACGATTGGTATAAGTAATTTGCGTAGCCAAATCAGAAGCCGTTCCATAATTTTTTTCTTCAATACCAATAATATCTAAATCAGATACGATTTCTCCATTTAACTGAGAATTTTCATAAATCAAAGTATCTCTCATCGTAGTTGTCAATGCATCCCCATTTCCAACTACAATTCCAGCAGTAGATGGATCATTTACTGCCTCAACATTAGCGACAATGATATTATTATAAATCTGATTAGCTGTTTTCATCGCATCGACTTGACCAACTAAACCACCAGCATTATAACTAGCTGAAATAGAGGAATTTTCTATTAGGTTAGAATAAATGTAATGTAAACCTGAACCTGCCGTATCGATGTAATTATTTTGGTAATAGCCTAAAATACCACCTGCTCCACTACCAGATGCATTGATCGTTGCTTGAATAGTATTATCTCTAAATGTTCTACCTGCATTTACACCATCAGTCATTCCAATAAGGCCACCTACATAATTATTACCAGAAATCACGCAATCTTGAATACTGTTTAAGTATATACTGCTAGCTTCCCCTCCTGTTATACCTCCTGTATAATTGCCAGGATTAACAATATTACTATGGTATATACCAGAATTAAATACATTCCCACCTCCAATTCCTAAAAATCCACCAACATAAGTAGAGGTTGAATTTTTTCCAGAAATTTCAGAGTTTATTATATAACTATAACTAATTGAACGATATCCATTTCCATAAATTCCACCCACATACTGATTACCTGATACTTGGGAATTTTCAATAATTACTTGTGAAATATCATATGCGCTATTATAACCCGCTATACCACCGACTTGACTATATCCATCTACACTAGAATTTTTTATTGTTGAATTCGAGCATCCACCAGAACCATATAGAATACCATGAAAAGTACCACCAGTTGATGTAACATGAACATCATCAGCATCAATATAAAAATGTTTAGCTTGAGTAGAGGTAATATTAGCAATATTTCCAACTAAGCCAGCTACATTATTTGAACTACCTTTAACATTTACCGTTTTTAAAATAATATTTTTAACATCTGCTTCAGTCATTTGACCAACAAATCCTGCCGCTTGATTATTACCACTTACTGTAACGTTATTCAAACGAATATTTTCAATTGATGTACTATAACTCTGAGATATACTTCCAACATAAGCCATTTTTGGAGCATTCACAATAATATTTTGAAAAGTCAAACCCTGCATGGTACCATAAGTATATTGAATAACAGCTGCATAGTTACCTGAAGCAGTAGAAGAAATATTAATATTATCAAAAATAACATTAGAAATACTAGTATCAATTTGTTTAATCAAAGAAAGATTATTTTTAGTAGAAACAATTTCTAAATTCTTTAAGGTGTGTCCATTATCCGTTCCTTCTAAACGATTAAAAACTACTCCAGTATTTACATTAACCTTATCACTAAAATCAATATCTGCTATCAACCTATAATTTTCTGGATCTGTTGTACTAATCTTTTGCCAATCTTCAAAGGACTCTATGTCTTTATAGAATTGTAAATCAATCTTTACAGCAATATTATACGTCTGTTCTACTCCATCCTTTTGATAGACAATTTCTTGTAGTTCGTAACTATCATAAGCCTTGTCTGGTTTCACACTTAATTCTAAAGTTGTTACCCCATTCTCAGTGACATTCTTTCTGATTTCGGTTACTGTTAAACCATCAATTTTGGCATTGTTAACTGGAAGATTATCTTCATTTTGAAGACGAAGTAGTATATAAGCACTATCAATAGAAGGAAATACTTCTATTTCTGTTACTTCAAATTCATACTCAGTTAAATAATTCTTCGTTTGGTTAGGTAACAACTCCGCTGTATCTTTATAATAAAGGTATGGTAATTGATTTTCTTCTAAATTATCTATTTTAAAAGCACTCCCTAATTGAATAAAGTTTTGATAGGTGAAAGGATCATTTAACTGTTCAGTAGTAAGTAAAGTTTCACCATTTGTTTGACTGGTAATTAAACCGTTCATATGCTGATTATTCCAAGCATAATTATTTTGATTGACATTCATATTTCCTACTGTTCTTCGAACATTTTCACTACTAGATTTTGAATAAACATCACCTAAAACCAAAGTATTAGTTACTTGAGAAGAACTATAATTAATTAAATTACCGATTATTCCGCCAACATTTCCTTGAGTAGTATGGATATTAACATTACTATAAACATTGGTTAAATTAATTGAACCAGGAACGTATCCTACTATTCCACCTACATTTTGACTATTTGCTTTTATTGTTCCGGTAGCATAAACATTTTGAATTGTTGCATAACTTGCCCAGCCAACTACGCCACCTATACCAGTTATAGAAGAAAATTCAGTTTCTAAATTTAAATCTTGTACATAACAATTTTCAATTCTAGCATTATCTAAAGAGCCAACGATTCCTCCAATTCTTATATTTACTGCTGGTGTTAAACTATTATGTAATTTTACATTTGTAACTGAACAATTAATTATTTGTGTATTAAACGAAGCCGAACCTATAATACCACCCACATTAAGTGTAAGAGGAAGTTCGATATCTGAAACATGTACATTTTCGATAACTGCCGGATTCGACTGAGTTGTATAGCCAATTAATCCATCATTGTCTAAATCATGTACTTCCGTTTTAAAAGCATGTTTTACATATAAGTTTTTTACCGTACCCCGCAATTGACTAATAATTATTCCATTTCTAGTAGTCGTAGTAAGATTAGAAATTGTATGATTATTTCCATCTAGTACTCCGGAAAAATTTCCTAAATTTGGATTAATTCTATTTTGAAAATCTAAATCAGCAGTTAACATATAATTCTCACTTAAACTATTCTTGATATCTAACCATTCATCGACCGTGGATACTTCTTTAAATAATTCGATTTGAAGTACTCTTTCGCCTTCTTCAAATTCTCTAGTATACGGTAAATTAAAACTATTTCTGGAAGTAATCGATTTAATAAAATATTGTGATACATATCGAACGGGATTACTTACTTCAATAACTAAGGCAGTTGTTCCATTATTATCTTGTTGACTAATAATTGTTGTTGTTAAATCCTTTATAGAAATATCTGTAATCTTTTCATTAGCAGGATTATGAACCGTTAAGGTTACTTTAGCTTTACTTCCTTGTTGATCTACCTTATCTACGGAAATAATATCTACTAAATCTTCATCTTTTAATTCCGGTAAAGGAATATACTCTTGAGTTGGCATATCTTCATTCATAATTAACTGTGGATAATAACCATAAGATACAAAATCATCAACATTAAATTGATTGGTACTACTATTTAATAAACGATCTTGGAAAGTGGTATTCCATAAAGCAGTTTTTGAAGTTTTCAAAGAATGAGACGTATTATAGATAGAATTATTAATATAAAATGAATTTTGTGATTGAGCATTATTTATAATACCTAAATTAGGATCTGTATTTAAATCCCGATTTTCACCTTCTGCCACACTATATACATTTCTAACTGTACTTCGCTCGGAATATCCTATTAAATTTCCTACTCGATCATTAGAATCAGATTCCTCTAACAAATAGGCATCAACATCAATCAGTGAATATATATTTTCTAATACCGTATTTGAAGACGAAATTCCTATAACTGCCCCTACTCTTTGTTGATAACTAGAAATATTTTGATATGAAGCGATGATCTTTTCGCCGTACAAGTAACCATTTCGAATAGTTCCACGATTACTAGCTCTTGCAATAAATCCAAACTCGTGCGAAACATGAACATTATCCATAATATGCACAATAAAATTTTCAATTATTCCATTATTATTACCACATAATAGAGAAAATTGATTAACTGGTGTTTCTGTTGCTTCTTCTAAGGTGATTTTTATATTTGAAATAATTCCATAATTCGAATACATTATACCATTATAGTACGTGGTATCAGAGCCTATCATATAAACATGTAAATCAAAATTTAATAATTTCCCTTCCGGTCCTAAGCCTGGATAAATCAATTGATCAAACTTATTTTCCATTAATAATTGATGTCCTTGAAAATCTAACGTAATATTAAATTGTTCTTCTCCTAAACTAGTATTTAAAGTTCTACTATCATTACGAATATCTAAATCTTCAACTACTAAATAAGTTCCATGTGTATGCATTCTAAAGAAATCATCTGGATTATGAATACTTCTTATTTCTTCATTAGAATTAAACTCTAAACTATCCAAAGTATAAAAACGATCTCTGATTTTTATAGCTAATTCTATTCTATATTCTTTGTTTCTAGATAATTCTTTTAATATTTCAAAGTCCTCTATTTGATGATTTTCTAAATCATATTTGGTGTCACTAATCTTTTGATCGTTCTCATATAATCGAATATAAAAATCGTTGGTAACTATTTCTTGTTTTGTATCTATTAAATTCACTTGAAAAGTAGCTTGATAATCTTCTTTCTCTGAATATTTCTGATAGTCAGTTTGGGTATTCCCTAACTCTACCTGAAAATCTTTAATTATTATAGATATAGGAATATTTTCACCTGTGGTATTTCTTAAATAAAAGCCAATATAACCACTATCATTTAAGATCATTGTTCTCGAAAATGTGGTCCAGGTACCATCAGAATTTATATTCAAATCCGTCGCAGAATTTCCTGCATAGTGATTTACAAAATTAACATCACCTATCTTTGAGCTTTCTTGATATTTAATTTGAAAAGATATCGTTACTTCTTGATTTCGGTATTCAGGTAAATAATAAGAAAAAGTTCTCCAATGATTTATATTTGTTGTTAAATAAGACATATAAATCAAATTATTTTCTTCATCTATTTCTAGGGAATCCTCGGCATTGCTACCTTGTCTTCTCCATTTATCACGATTTCCTATATCAATCAAGTTTCTACTTGTAATTTGTGGAAGTAAACTATCCAGAATTACTTCCCCATGAATACCTACTTCTGTAATGACTTCCTTTTCTAATAAAACTTTACTTTCTTCGTAACTAGAGTTTGTATATCCAGTATTGTATTCTTCAGCGATATAACGAAATACATAAGGGGTTTCTTTCTCTAACTTTTCTAAAGTGATTCTTTCATAGTCAGCATTGATCTTAATATCTTTCATTAACACCAAAGCTTCAGTATTTTTGTTTCTTACTTCTAGGATGACTCTATCGCTTTCAATAGATAAGTCACTATCTTCAATTCTTACATCAAAATCAATAAAGTCTTCCATGGTAAATTGGTTGATGATTTCTACTTTAGATTCTTTCTTTTTCGTCATGAATTCTTTTAAATTAGATAGAGTCGTTATATCATAACTGATATCTCCTTGTCTAATCTTTGCCGTTACTTCTATTTCGTAGTTCGTTTTTGATTCTAGGTTTTCAATAACTACATCTTGAAAAGTTCCTGTCTTTAATTTATTTACTTCTTCACTACCCAATTGGATTCTACTAACTTCTTCTTTCGTATCCTGTTTTCTTGTAACGATTGTTACTTGATCTAATAATTCTATTAATCTCTTATCGGTATTATCAATATTTAAATAAAATCTATACCGAGCAGAATCAGAGGTAATACTCGCTTCTTCAAAAGTTACTCGAATAAATCCTAAAGAACTTAATGGATTGGTACTTACTTTAGTTTCTTTTAATAACTCATTTTCCCTAGTTCCTCTTCCATCTTCTAAATCATAATCTGCATAAATTCTAACAGTATAAATGATATTGGTATTTAAATTCTCTCCATTGATCTTATTATCTTTGATTTCTCCTTCTTGGACTAACTTACTGTTTTCATCATAAATTTCATATCTAAAACGATTTAATACAATATCATCTTTATTCTCTACTTCTACTCCTAAAGTAAATCTCGTAATATCTGTTTCTTCTACCTTGACATTCACAGTAGGTGCTTGCTTAGACGTTCTCGTCTCAAAAGAAGCATTCTCTACTTTCATTTCATTTCCTGCTTGATCATAGATCGTAATGGTTCCTTGATAAGTCTGATTACTCTCTAAAGTTTCCCCAGTTTCATAAGTTACTTTTTCTAACCGTTTCATCTTATTAATTGTACTACTCGATACTTGAAACTCATTATCTCCTACTTGAACAGTAATCTTCTTTATTCCTTTTAAAGCTTCACTTTCTTCACCATTTAAGAATCCAAATTCTTCTAACACAATCTTTTTCGCATAAATCTCTCCATTTTGATAAGTCAATTGAATAGGCTCCAAGGTAGACATATCTTTCGTATGAATTGTTTCTTCAATAAAAGTTCTTCTAATTTGTTTATTCTCTTCATTTAAATAATCATAAGTTCCTACTATCGTAAATTCCGTATCTGGATATAATCCGACTATCTCAATATCTCCACTTCCATAGTAAGTCTTTCTTAAGAATAAATTTCCATTTTGATAGATTTCTATCGTTGGACTCTTCGTAATCCGATTATTTTTATCAGTAATCTCGATATGTGCTTGTAGAGAATAAACATTCGCACGAATATTCGTTAAAGTAACTTCAGGTCTTACAAATCCCTCTTCTACTTCTTCTTCACTTGGTGGAGTTGTTTCCTCTTCTTGATTTCCATTATCCTCTGGAAGTTCTTCCTCTTCATCTGTTACTTCTTGTTTTTCTTTAATCTTAATCAAATCTAAAAAGTCTTCGTAAGTAGTTTGATTATTTTCTATTTCTATTATTGTTTTCTCATCTACTCCAGTTATCTCTTGATAAATCCATGTTTCATCTTTAAATTCATAATACCTAATTTCTTCTTCTTGAAAGTAAATAATACTGTATATCGGTATTTTTCTTTCTTCGGTTTCTGTAACTACTTTTATCGGAAGCGTATTCATCAGTAAATTTTCCTCTAAAAGTACAAAGCTATACTTTTCTTCATCTACCTTCAAATAATCAGAAGTATGATATAAATTACCAGAAGCGATAATCGTATTAGGAAAACCATCTACTTGTTCATAATCTAATTGGATAAATTTATTCGTAGAAGAAAGATTTAAAATCCTACTTCCATCTTTAGAGATTAATGGATAACTAGTGGAAATTTCTTCTTTTTTGTTTTCCCCTACATAAAGCTTATCTCCTTGTTGATAAATCTTATCCATCTCTTTTACTTGAGTAGTTTCTATTTTCTCTCTATCTTCATTATCCTCCTGATATAAATTTGTGGTGATTTGGTTATTCTTTAATAAATAACCATCCATCTCAATAAAACCTACTTCTCTAAATCGCAAAAAGGTGATATAAAAACCTATCACCAATACAACCACTAATATGCCGATTACTTTTTTCATTCTATCACTTCCATTATGAGAGATTATCTAAATAGTTTAAATTTTTCATTAATAATCTGGTATTTTCACCATAGATAATACCATCAATACTGACATTTAACTGATACCCATTTCCTAAAACAAATACATCACCCGTAATATTTTCTTCTATGAATGCGTTATCATTCTTATAATCATAAACCATAAGTTCACCATTATAATTAAAAACCAGATAAGAATAAGGAGAAAGCGGTATTGTTCTACCATCAGGTAATTGAATAGTTACTTCTTCTAAGAAGAAATATAGATCATTACCATCATAAAGAAAAGCATTTTCAATTAAATAATTAAGTCCCCTATTGGTTAAATAACTATCTACACCAGTACCATCTAAAACAGTAAAATAAGGAATCTTACGTTGTTGACCATTCGATTTAGGAAATACAACTGACATATCTTTAGGAAAGATTACTTTTTTTTCTTTTTGATAATAGAATGGATCAGAATCAAGTTCTACCACTTCATCATTGACTTTTAATTCCGTTATTTCTTGTTCATTACTAATCGTTAAAGAAGTATCATACATAAACTTTTGAGTACCAAAATATTGATACATAGAAGCATCTTCTACTGTATAAGTTTCTAATTCTTTCTCTACTTGACGTAACAGTAAAACAACCCCAACACCAATTAGTATAACTGCCAAACCAATCAAAAATTTAACGAAATGTTTCTTAAAAAACAGTCCTAATTTCTTCTTAAACTTTTTCATATTATTTTTCTCCTTTTTTTAGTTTTCTTTGAATATGCTTATTTTTCTTCACTACATAATCAATATCCTTAATCGTAAAATAAGTACCATAAACAAACGTAAAAATAAGTAATAGAATATAAATCAATACTACATACCAAACACTCTGTACTTGAAAAATATAATCATGAAAAATCATCTTAGAGAATAATACAAAATACAAGATAATAGAATTTAAACTATCTAATAGTATATAAAAATATCTTTTGTTGAGTAAGTTATACAAAATACCTGGTATAAGTAAAAAATAGAAATGAACATCTTCAAAAATAGAAACATAATGATTTTGAAAAAGACAGTAAATAAAGAAAATATAACGAACAAGAAGAAGAGAAATGGATATGGTATTCATCGTAGTAAGTCCTAAGAAGATACCATATATTTTTAATTTTCTTCCTTTGGGATTAAATTTCTTAAGGATTAAAAAGGTAAGAGCAATGATTAGAAAAACAGTAATGGAAAAGGTAACAATGAAAGGAAAAAGATGAGCAATTTCATTCAGAATGTTCATAGACTAATTCCTTGATTAATAATTTAAATTGATTATGTTGATGAATATAATAACCTTCAATATTTTCTTTACGAATAGTCTCTTTTTCCGTTTCTATTTCGACACTACCTTCTACTCGTCCAATCATCGCTAAATAATCTTTCATGATTAACAGATTATAATCTTTACTTTTTATACGAATAATCTTTACCTGTTCGATCTGTTCTAAGCCGTTACTGATCGTAAAAATTTTTACTACTAAATCGTTATTCATATTTTCCTATATAAAGGAACTTATCTTCATCTACTGAATCATAAGTACCTTGTAGAATATTTTCAACATCATGTAAGACATCTTCTATCGCTACAAATTTACCAGGTATATTCGTATAATTTTCGGCAACAAACATCGGTTGAGTAAAATAATTACGAAGTTTACGGGAACGATAAAAGATATTTTTATCTTCATTAGATAATTCATCTATTCCTAACACAGCGATGATTTCTTCTAGTTCTTGATAACGGCTTAAATATCGTAAAACTTCTTCTACTAACTGATAGTGTCTCTTTCCAATTTTATCAGGATCAATTAATTTACTAGTCGAACGAAATACATTTACCGCTGGATATAATCCATTCTCGGCTACTTTTCTATCTAGGGTAATTTGTCCATCCATATGAGAAATAATTGTTTGAACTGCTTCATCGGTATAATCATCGGCTGGAATATAAATCGCTTGAAACGAAGTAATAGAACCTGTTTCACAAGAATTAATTCTCTCTTCTACTTTACTGACATCAGAGATCATTGTCGTTGGATACCCATTTTCTACTGGTATTCGATTTAATTCCGTAGAAATTTCTGACTCAGCTTGAACAAAACGATAAATATTATCGATAAACAACAACACATCTTGATGTTCTTCATCACGAAGATATTCCGCTATCGTAAGTCCACTATATACCGTTTTAGAACGAGCGACTGGATTTTCTCCCATCTGTCCAAATACCATAGAAATCTTATCCAAAAGATGAGACTGTTTCATTTCATCATAAAGTTCTTTTCCTTCACGAGAACGCTCTCCAATCCCAACAAACACCGCATTACTAGATAAACTTTGATATACATTGTGAATTAATTCTTTAATCAATACTGTTTTTCCAACACCTGCTCCACCGAGTAGCCCCATCTTAAATCCTCTAGCGATCGGTGAGAAGAAATCGATTACTTTAATTCCTGTCCACATAATATCAGAATTAACCTCGATAGAAGATAAAGAAAGATTATCGTGATAGACATTTCGCTTACGAACGGTAGTAAAAGCTTGATTATCCAGCAATTCTCCATAAGAATTAAAAACTCTACCTAAAGCCTGCTTGGAATATTCCATTTCAATTCCTTTATCTTCTAAGTAAACAGGAAGACCCTTTTTTAGACCAATCACACTGTAAAAAGGAATCGTAGTAGCGATCAAATTCTCAATTTCAACTACTTCTAATCGCAAGTTCTTATCCTTGGTTTCAATTCTTAAAATATCCCCGATCTTTACTTTGTTTTCTACTTCCAAATACACTCTAACATTAATATCTGAAATAGCTAAAACCTTACCGATCTCCATCTTTTTCGCCAACCCTTCTATAGTTACTAATCTGTTTCTTAAATGCTTGATATTTCTTTTCTTTTCTTCGATATTTTGCCTTTTCTTCTTCAATCTCTTCAATTTTCGAAAGGGACTCTCTCGTCGTTTTTTCTCTCATGACATTCTCACTGGCCCAACTATTCGCTTCTAATATCTTTAATTGATAACAAAGATAAATCAAAATCAATTGAGTAAGTACTTGATTCACATCTGTTTCAATCACATAATCACTATCCACATCAACTTCTTCTTTTTCACTTTCGGTAGGAAAAATTTTCTTTACCTCTAAACGAATATCATTCACGTTATAATAATGATTATAAATAACATTCAATTCCTTCAAACGTTTAGAAGTAATCAAAGGATAAATGATCTCTTCGATAGGAGTAAAATCTCGGTAGAAATCTTCTTTACTGATATTTAGTATCACATCTTTACTATCAGAAAATATCTTCTTTCCAATCATAATTTTTTGAACGTCGAGATCTTCTTCAGCTTGTCGTCTCACCAAACTATTAAAATTTCCACAAAAGCCTAAATCATTGCCTAAATAGAAGTTCAATGAAACACCACGTTCATTCTGTACCAATATCTTTTCATCAAGATTAAGATTACGATTATATAATATCTGCGACATCATAATAGCGAGTTCTTTTTCTACCTCAAAATATTTTTCCGCTTTACGTTTAGCTTTATCGACTCTTAGTAGAGAGTGGAAATTCATAATTTTTACGATATTCTCTACATTAGCCATTCTTCTTATCCTCTAAAAAGGAAAATTTCTGAATCATTTCACTCTCACTACAAGGAGAATATTTAGGTTGAATCAATTGATCAAGTATCTTTTTTCCTTCAAATATTTTTGTTTGTAACTCTTTACTCATTTCGTCGATATTGGCCAATTCATAAATTTCTCTTGTTTCCAAATAACTAAGTAACTTACGTCTTACTGTAGCTCCTAATTTTTTCATATCCTGAGTTTGAACTGAACCACCTAAACGGGAAACAGAAAGTCCATAATCGATAGCTGGTTTTTCTCCTTTTTGAAAACTCTTAGAAGATAATACAATCTGACCATCTGTGATAGAAATAATATTAGTCGAAATATAATCCGTAATATCTCCACCCTTAGTTTCAACAACTGGTAGAATCGTTATACTAGCCCCATTTTTATACTGACAGCCTTTTTCTAATAATCTAGAATGTAAATAGAAGATATCTGATGGATAAGCATCTCTTCCTGGAGATTTTCCAGAAATCAAACTGATCTCTCGATAAGCATCAGCATGTCGTTTTAAATCATCTAAAATAACTAAAACATCATAACCTTGCTTCATATACTTTTCCGCTACTGATAAAGCATAATAAGGAGTTAAAACAAGTACTGGTGGCATTTCATCATTAAAAGCAGTAATGATAATCGTATAACTCATAGCGTTTTTCTTTAATAAATCATAATATATCTCTTTAACTTCTTTTTTTGTTTTCCCGATCGCACAATAGATACAGATCACATTTTTACCACGCTGATTAACAATCGTATCTAAACAAATCTGACTCTTTCCTGTTTTTTTATCCCCGATAATCAATTGTCTTTGACCTCTACCAATCGGATAAATCAAATCAATTCCTGTTATTCCTGTCTGAAGTGGTCGTTTTACCGCTGTACGATCCATAATCGGAATAGGGTCTTCTTCAATTTTTACTTTTTCTTGATTTTGAAATTTCTTACCAATTAACTGATCGATACCAAAAATATTAATCATTCTACCCAAGGCATCTTGAGAAAACTCCCCCATATATTCTTCATTAGTCTGATAAGCCAAATCTCCTATGGTAAGTTCCTCATCCTTATGTAAAATGGCAACAAATATACGATTGGTCTCAATCTTCGTTACATAACCAAGCGCTTTATTCGCTAAATTGATCTTTTCATAGAAAAAGACATCATCTAAGCCAACAACTTCGACGATAAACTCTTTCATATTGGTAATTTTCCCAACCCCAAATTGATTATTGTTACTTTCTATTCTCTGCATCTTATCATTAACGATTCTGGTTAACTCATCTTCTTTTTCCACCATAGTATCACTCCTTATGTAAGACTGTAATCATATAATTTATCTTGATAACGAATCCGAATCCCCTTGTATATTTTATCGTTATATATCGTCTTAATCCGTCTATCCAACTGATCATAATTTAAATCCTTATCCCCTACTTCAATATAGATAACAGGATCACTCTTTCTGATTTCTACCTCTAAATATTCCAAAAAATCATTGACACTAAATCTCTTAGTTCCTAGATAATATTTTTCTATTTTCTCTCTAGAACTAGGAGATAATTTCTGGATAAGTTCTAAGAGTAAGTGTTTATCCTCTGATAGTTTGCGATAAATTTCATACTGTCCAATATACTGTTTTAAAGAGACAAGTTCTAAATAGATTCGATCATTTTCTTCTATTTGGTTTTCTCTTAAAAACATTGCAACGATTTTGTCATTATCCAAATCAAATTCTTCGTCAATTGTCTTCAATTTCTGTAATAAACCATCTACTTGATATTCAGGTAATTTATCTGAAACACAGACAACAGCCGCATCTTGAAAATTATCTCCTTCTTCTTCCAACCTTATTCTTTCTTTACTTTTCTCTAATTCAATTAACCTTTTTTCTCTTTCTTCTACTAGATCATCGTAATCTTGGAGTTTTAAAGCAAAATACTCTTTGGATTGATGATTAATCTCTTCAACAATTTTCTTTAATAGAAGAACCATGACTAATGTTAAAACAAACAGTACGATAATAACGCCAACAATAACTTCTATCATGACTCTAATCTCGTCTTACAAAGTTAATGGATTAAAGAATAGTAAGAAGAATACAAAGGCAAATAAGAATAATAAGAACACAGTAGTCACAATCAAGATCGTAATCACGGAATGAACGACATCCGCTTTAGTTTCAGGATTTCTCCCTACTGCTTCAGCCACTTTTGAAGCCATAATTCCTATTCCTATTCCAAGACCTAAAAAAGCAAGTCCCAACATCCAGCCAATAGCATTCATTGTAGCAGATAAAATACTTTCCATAAATTTCACTCCTTATTCATTGATATATTTACTAGTGATCGGAAAATTGTTTACTAATTGGCCATTATAAACAAAATCCTCCACTCTAATTTCTATTAAATAGCCTAAATTACGATTATCAAAGCTTCCTGTATAAACACCGTTCGCAATCTTAGAAACATCAATCGGTTGTTCACTAAGTACTTGATTATCAGAGTACAAGCGAATCGTACCACTTTCTAATTGATAAAGTGGATCAACTTTTAATTCATAATACAATTTACTAGAAGTAATCTTAGTAAAGGCAAGTTGATAATTAGGTTTCTTCGTCTTTATCTTGACAATATCATCTGTTACTTCTGTTTCTAATTCATCCACTGACTTAGCTAGCTGATAACCAAAAGTTATTGTATACTCTGTATTAGGCGTAAGATCTCTAATTGTATACGAAGTGTTTTCCTTATTTAAATAAATCTTTTTTGCTTCTACTCCCTCGCTTTGTAAAAGAAGAAAGATCGCATTATACTCATTGTTCGGATCAAAAACTTGATAATGAACGGTCAAACTGTTCACACTATTATCCACGGATTTCAACGAAACCCAACGAGTTAAATCAAGACGAATTTCATCTTCATTATCTTCTTGTTGTTGCTGTTCGTTCATATCGTTAATATTTCCTGTCAAATTATTAAAACTATTCACGAGTTGTTCAAAATAATCATCATAATAATTGGTATTATCTTCAGTAGTCGTATCGTCTTCTTCTACAACTGGATCTTGATATTCATTACTACTACCAATAATATTTTTTAAATCAATTTCTCGATCAGCTAAAATTAACTTTTCATGAACAACATCGAAATCATACAAACTTCCCTTGATTACCATAGGATTAATTGTCTTCTCATACATCTCATGATTAGCCAATGTCGCATTCCCTTGTTTATCTAATTCGATAATCAAATACTCATCAGTATTTAATCCACTAGTAGAAGTAAACGTACTATCGATCCACAAATACTTACGATCAGCTATCTTATAAAATTGAGGAACATTAGCTTTGACTACTTCTGTCATCTTGGTTAATTTAGTCACTTCTCCAGTTGTAGAAACTTGATAAAAAGTACCATATAAATACATCTTGTAATCGGTATCATTATAGACAACTGTACTTGGACCAATCTTATATTTTTCACTGACACCATCTGTTAACATCGTCAAGTAAAACGCATTAGCAAAACTTTTTTTCAATATAGCATCATCCGCAACTTCGATATAATTAAAATCATCGTCATATAGAAAACTTCCCTTAGCTAAAGTATAAGTTGATGTATCTAAATTTAATACATAGCGGATCCCATAGAAGAAGATCAATAAAATAACGAAAACCAATATAGCAAGTAATACAAACAAACGAATGTTTTTCATTCCTAATTTACGCATCTGACCTTCTCCTTTCTAATCTACAAAGTTATATTGAATAGATTCTTCCGCAATTACTCGATCATCAGTTAAAAACTGCAACTGAATGTAATACACACCTGGCTCTGTAATAGAATCTGGCAATGTATAAGTATAATAAGTAACACCACTAGCTGTACTCAAAACCGGAACAAACTCTGCCTGATTATCTATCGCATATCCATTATTACTATAAATAGAATAACGAATATTATTAATCGAAGTTAATCGATAACTATCATAAAAAGCTAAATTTACTTTAGTCTTGTCATCTAAATTCGTAACCGCATAGATTTTACCAACGTCAACTCCCGCATCATTTAAAGAAGAGGAGACATAAATTTTTTCTTGTTCAACTAAACTATCTGCATCATTAACAACATTCATTGTATATAAAATCTTTAATGTATACTGTTTATCCGGTTCGATATTATTTACCGTAAACTTTTGATTATATTGGTCAGTATGATAATCTTTACCCTTATACTCATCAGGAATAATATCATTACCCTCTTGATCTAAGATTTGAATACGATAATTATCGTTATAAATTACTTTTTGATAGTCATAAACACTAACTCTAAACGTTAAATCTAGTCCTTTAGAATTATCTCTTGTTGAACTAATTCCAATATAGGGTTGACGCAACTGATTAAGCGTATAATAATAGCTACTTTCCGGTTGTAACTCGATCTCATAACTTTCATCATTGTTATCAATCATAGTAAATGCTCGAATAACCACTACATATCGCTGTTCTGTTGTTACTCCACTACCTGGAGAAATTTTAATATACTTGGTCATTTCACGACTAAATACATAATCTGGATCAATAGCCAAATCTAATTTAGTTAGAACTTCTTCTCCAACTTCATTCATATCTACTTTATATACTTCATAAACCAACCGATCAAAACCAGTTATTTCTTGTAATTGATAAGTAACTTTTAAATATTTTTCATCATAACTATCCGCTGTATATTCAATATGAATATCTGATGCCCCAACACTACCTAAAGTTTTAAAATAATAATTACGATTATTATTCTGATAATCAACATCGTATAACTGTGTACGTTCATAAGTACCACCATTATCAACATCAGCAAATACACGAATAAAATAATTTGTTTTAGGGATAAGTCCCTCAATTCGAACTGAACGATCTAAATCGCTAGTAGATACTTCCAAAGTCTGAATTAAATTACTTTCTAACCCAGCTTCATCCGTTTGATAAACTTCAATATAAATCTTATCATTTAAAATTTGACTACCACTATCTCCATAAAGCTTAATATTTACATCCGCATAAACTAATGCAGCTGCAATATTGGTATTACCATTTTTATCCATAATACTAATACCTGGGATAATCATATTAAATTCAAATTTTTCACTACCATCACTCGTTGCCTTTAATTGACCTAGTTGTTTAGGAAATAAATATTCGTAGTTGTAACTATAACCACCCTCATCTAATATCAAATCAACATCGACATCTTCTTGTTTATTTAAATCCGTTAAAGTAATGCGATTTTGTTTTTCCTGTTTTAATTGGAAATGGAATAAAGAACCATTAGCTTGAGGATTAGTCCGTAAATTCAACTTGCTATCTAAGGAATAATAACTACCATCATAAACACTATTTTCGATCATCTGTAACGCAAACTTATCCGTTTGAGTAGAATCATTAGGATTATATACCGTATCGTACCCTAAAACTCCATTATCATAATATAAATATAATTCTGTAGTAACTTCTTGATTCATTAACTCTTCTAAGTCAGCTAAATCAACAACAATAGTACCGTTATCAATAACTAAATTATCTAAAGTAACCGTCTTATCTCCAGTAAAAATTAATTTTGCACCCGCTACTCGATCATAAAAAGCAGTATTTTCAGCATAATCTAACAAAGTAATAATCACACGATTGGTCTCTAAAGTAAGATTATATGTTTTATTGCTTGCCTTATATGGTAATTCAAAGTTTTGATAAACAAGTGATTTTTCTTCTATCCTATCTGTAGTTTTAATCTTTGCTTCCCGAACATATAAAGTTAAATTGCCTGCTCTATTTAAAGGAAACTCTAATTTAGAAAAAGTATCTGATACTTGAATATCTAAATTACCAAGAACACTATCATTAATCTTATAATACATCTTATCATCTACTAATACATGATCAATATCACTGTAACGATACGACCAAACTAATTTGGAGTTCTGATAAGTAGACGGATAAGTATAAAAGTACGCAGACTGCTTTTCCGCATCGACATCAGACGAACGTAATACTACACCCGTTTCAGGTTTTGGATAAACCGTCTCCGTCGTACCATCAAAGTTCAAATCTAGATAAGCTTTATAAGTAAAGTAATAACGATTCCCTCGACGGAAGGTATCATCCTGGACATTATATGGAGTACCATCTTCCAAATAGAATTCAACATAACCAATACTTCCATCTGATGGGATATCATAACTAAGCGTATCAACTACTTTACCAGTCACACTATCGATTACCTGATATTCGATTCGTTTCGCATATTTTTTAGAATTATCATAACCTGCTCGAATTCGATAACCAATAATCGTCTCTGGATCTAGTTCTTCCCGATAACGATCAGGATCACTATTATTACGGATAACATTCACTTCGATCGCATTATTCACATCACTAGGTAAATCTGGAATATAACCGTTAGTTTTCACCGTAATTACATTGTTTTTAATTGGGATATTATTCTGATATGTCGTATAATCGTAAGCATTAGTCACTTCAAGCGTATAGTATTCCGAAGTCATATCCTGATTTTTCAAACCGAAAAAGCTAGGATCTAACAAGAAAGACTGATCATAATATTCAGCTTTTAAATCACTTTCGTAATCATCGAGATTATGATCAACTTTACGAACAGATTTTACTAAATTTCCATTAGTTGAAGTACCAGCATAAAGATTAAACATTAATCCCTCTAAAGTATTTGCTTCTAAAGTATTATCTACACCATCTTCAGCTCCTAATCTAGAAGTAACAGAAAATGCTCGATCAATATCACTACTATCCACAGAATAATCTAAAAGGAAGGGTTGCGTAGGTTCAGTTTGAATAACGACACTTCCGATATAACAATTGTCAATTACCTGGTTTCCATCCTGTAAATTGACAGTAGCATAGACAGAAATCGTATAACTTTCATTAGCGCGTAAATTATTCACCGAGAATGGAATATTATAGCTTCCACTCGTCGTATAAGAATTAGAATTTCCAACAGAATCAGTATAAGTAATTGTCATAACACTGTTATCATCTAAACTAATTGTATTTCCATTATCGGTAATGATAATATTTCCAACAATTCGTTCAAAGGTTATTTCCTTACTTTCAAATCGAATTGAAGGGAATTCAACACCATCCATCTGCATAACATTACTAAATTCTGTTTCATATTCATATTCTTTTTCGTTATCATTAAATGTTGCGATCATCTTAAACACATAAGGAACGCCACGTAAAATTGTTACATTATCAACTGGTAAATCGACAGAAGACTTATTATTTTTTTCGATCACTTCAACACTAGTTGGATTATCCGCTAAAGTTCTCGCATCATAGATTTCATATCGATAGGAAACAATTCCATTATCAACATCGCTGATATTATTCACTTTCAACGAGAAGAGAGAATCCTTTTTATTTACAGTAAAACTAGTTGTACCTAAGAATGGTTTTTGCTTTAACGTTTTATAAGTATTTTCGATAGTAAAATTATCACTGATAATGGAATTGTCATATAAGAAATTATAAACACGTACTTGATATTCTGTATTTGAAGTAAGTTCATCAAAAGTGACTTCTTGACGACGATTCGTTAAGTTATCTAATAAAACCTCTTGTGTTTCTAATACTTCTCCAGAACTATTCATCAACATAACTTCTGCGCTTTTTACTCTAGAAGAATCATCAACCTCTAGATAGAAAGAAAGTTCTTCTGTCGTAAAATAATTTTTAACTAATTCTACACCAAGTGATTCTGTCACAAAGGTTTTCTGAATAAAATCACGATTGTATTCCTTGCCATTCTTAGTATAGTCAGAATTAACTACCAAAATATAATTTGTATTTGGCATTAAATTTTCTACCTCGATATGGAAATTACTCAATCCACTACTTTCACGAGTTTGATAAATAACTTTATTATTCGAAGTCTGAATAATCTTAACTAATAGATCTCCCGTAAGTAGACCGTCTTGATCTTCATACTCAATTGTAGCATCAAGGCGATTAGAAGATACCGTCATATCAACAACAGAGAATAATGGATCATTCACTTTTTCATCTTCATTTACTTCTTCTTCATTATCCTCTTGATTACCATTTAAAGATCCATCCGTCAAACCTTCTAGTGGATTATTACTATCCGTAGGCGTAGGCTCTACTTCCTCACTTTCTTCCTCTTCATCAGGAGTAATCTCAATATTATCATCCGAATCGATCGTCATTTGAGTTAAATTCAATTTTTTCTCTGTACCTAAAAATATATTCTTATCTGTTAGATTAATTTTCACACCATTATCTAATTCAATATAAATATCAGAGGCAACACTTTGAAAACTAGCTTCCTGATTATCCAAACGAATAATATTACCATCTAAAAATTCAAATTCTAAATAACTATTTTCAATGATTTTCGTTTCATCGTTGATAATTAAATTAATCTTAGGAGCAACAATCATATACTTATTCTCGGATATCTTCATCAAAAAGTTTGTAAAACTTAACGTCTTTCCAAGATTTCTAATTTGATAATGACCACTATCTTGATAAGCTAATTTACTGCCCTCATAAAAACTATAGTAGCGAATAATCTCAGTATTTAAATTATCTAAATCCAAAATAGCTGTCTTACTTAAAGTAGAAATACCATTGTCCAAATAATGAATAAAGGAAGTTTTTACTACTTCTACTTCTTCTTGATCAGTATTTTGAAATAAATACTGTTCCTCATAGTTTTCTCTATACTTTGTTCCAGAAGAAAAGTAATACTTTGTGCTACTTTCCACCCCATTTTTTAGAGTACGAGCTAAAATATAACCATCACTAGAAAATTCTTTATATTTCGATTCATTAACACGAAAACCATACCAAAACAATAAACCAAGCATGGCTAAAACAGAAACGATAATAAAAATTACCTTTTTCATCTCATCACTCCTAGACACATCTCTATGTTTATTTTGGATAATTATCTATTGTTTTTATGCGCATCTTTGAAAAAAATAGACAGTTTTTATCCATAGAACCAACCAAAAATGGTGTCTGTTCTATTCTTACTAGAACAAGCACCATTTGTTACCCATAACGATAGCACAGTTTATCTATTCTATTTTATAAAAATCGTCTAAGTATTACTAATAGATTATTATCCGTTTTACTGCTTATCCTATTTTCTTATTTTCATAAACATTATAGCGCAAAATTAGGGGTAATGCAAGTATCTTATTTTAGAAATAGAACTGTTATACAATAAACGATAATGGAGGTGGAATGATGATAAAAATCAACATTGAAGAGCTTCTGCGCCAACAAGGAAAAAGCAAATATTGGCTTAGAACACAAATGAATTTAACATCTAGAAACTTAAATCATATTATTCGTAATCAAACCACATCTATTTCTTTTAAATATATAGAAGATTTCTGTAAGTTTTTAAATTGTACGCCAGGAGAATTAATCCTCCTCCAACCAACTGAAGAGTTCAAAGAAACAAAAAAGGATAAAATCCATTCGTAAAGTTAAAACACTAACTGCCCAACAACGATATCTTTTAAATTTTCCCAAAACATAGATAAGAAATTTTTCTTTTCTACATCTTGATTAACGATTAAATCATAACTACCGACAAGTTGTTCTTGATCAAAAAGTTCAAGTTTACCAACAACACTTCCCTTTTTTATAGGAAGTTTAACCGGAGATAAAACTATTTTCTCTTGATATTGTTTAGCTTGTTCGGTTTTTTTTCGTAAAATACTAATTTCTTCTCCCACTACGACATCGACTTTATCTATATTCCCTCGTTCAATCTTCATTTCATCCACTACCGTATCCTTCGTCTTAATAATATCTACTTGATAAGTATTAAAGCCGTAATCCAGTAACGCCGTCGTTTCTGCATTTCTCGTTTTACTAACTTCTTCTCCCAAAACAATCGCCGTTAAACGCATACCATCTCTTTTCGCGGTAACCGCCATACAATACATGGCCGCATCAGTAAATCCTGTTTTCAATCCGTCAGCTCCAGGATAAGTACGAACCAATTTATTGGTATTGACTAACCAAAACTTATTGGGCGTATCCTCTCGTAAATAATCTTCATAAAGGGAAGAAAATTCTAAGATCTTTTCATGAGTTAATAATTCTTGAGCAATTAGAGCTAAATCACGTGCGGTAGAATAATGATTTTCTTCATCTAGACCTGTTGGATTAACAAAATTAGTATTTTTTAATCCCAATTCATTGGCTTTTGACATCATCATTTTCACAAATTCTGCTTCACTTCCAGCAACCCTTTCAGCAAGAGCAACTACCGCATCATTCGCACTCGCCATACTAACTCCCTTAAACAAATCTTCAACACTCATCTCTTCACCAGGCTGTAAATAAATCTGCGTACCACCATAACCAGCCGCATTAGCACTCACTTTTACCATCTCATCCCAAGTTAACTTTCCTGCTTCTATCTGTTCCAAAATAATAATCTGTGACATCATCTTAGTAAGAGAAGCAATAGCAACCCGTTCATCAGCATTTTTTTCAAACAATACCTTACCTGTTGTATTCTCGATCAAAATCGCACTCCTACTATTAGCCGCTAGCGTTGTATCTGTCACTTCTTCAGCATGAACACTAAGAGGAAATAAGGATAATCCAATAAATAACCATATAAATAACTTTTTCATGAAACACACCACCTAATAAAAGATATGAGAAAAATAAAAGAACTTTCTTTTAAAATTACATACTTCAGAAAAAATTCCATACAGTTTAATAGGTGAAGCAAGATGAGAAGAAAAAAAATACTTCTTCTACTACTTATTCTACTTTTGACTACTAGCTGTCATCAAAATAAAGAAAAACTAGACAAAAACCCATTTAGTCAAATTTCTTATTATCAAGAACAAAAACAAGAACGCTATTTTCGTTATCAACAACAACATAGTGATCTTAGTGCTGAAGAAGTGGTCACAGCGGTCAATATAGGACTTGATCAAGCCCCATACACCAATACCAAAAAAACCCCTTATCTCAATACAACTTATCTACTAGTCAATAAATATCGCTATCTACCACCAAGCTACATTCCTGAAAAGCTAGAGAGAATCGACCCCAAATATACGAATGGTAACAAACAATTAGTTCAAGAAGCTAAACTAGCCTTTGAACAAATGGCTAACGACGCAGAAAGTGAAGGTTATACGATTCGCGCTGTCTCCGCCTATCGTTCCTATTCATATCAACAAGCCCTCTACCAAAATTATGTTCTTCAAGATGGAGAGAAAAATGCCGATACTTACTCCGCCCGTCCAGGTTACTCCGAACATCAAACCGGATTAGTTGTCGATATCGATAATGGTAAACAAGATTTCAATCATTTTGAAGAAACAGAAGAATTCAAATGGATGCAGGAAAATGCCAAATATTATGGCTTTATTCTCAGATACCCCAAAGGAAAAGAAAATCTAACTGGTTACACCTACGAAGCTTGGCACTATCGTTATGTAGGAAAAAAAATCGCCCAAGAGATGGCAAATAAAGACATCACCTTAGACGAATATTACGTAAAATATTTAGAAAACAGTTAAACGATTTCCTCTGATGCAATAGGTTTTGGCGCTTTTTCATCTTCTTGGAAAGTATAATAACTCGTTAAATCTTCCTGAATAAAAGGCGCTCCATCCCGTAAATAAAGCGTACATAAAACATCACCCACTTTGACATCGTCACCAATTTTCTTTTTCAACACAATACCTACCTTAGGATCAATAGGATCTTCCTTAGTTCTTCTTCCTCCACCCAAATCAAGAGAAAGTTTACCAAAACGATAGGCATCCATATCAATAACATGACCACTCTTGGTAGAAAGAATATCTTGAGTATTAGCACTTACTCTAAGACCACTAATATCTCCCCCTTGAGCTTCTATTAACTCCATGAACTTTTTATACGCTTTACCAGAAGCCAAACTGTCTTCTACACGAGCAGCGGCATCTTGAATAGAAATTCCCAATCCAAGTTGAACCATTTTAGCCGCCAATGCTTTCGATAAAGCAACTAAATAATTATTCTCTTCATTCGATAGAATTCGCATTACTTCCAAAACCTCTAACGCATTTCCTATCGATGTACCAAGGGGAATATCCATATAAGTAATCATCGTATCGACATCTTTTTGATAATGATGACCTATTTTTTTCATTAACCTAGATATTTCAATAGCTTCTTCTTGAGTTTTTAATAGTGCTCCTTTACCAACTTTAACATCTAACACAATCTTATCCGCACCAGATGCGATTTTCTTACTCATAATACTAGAAGCAATTAAAGGAATCGACTCAACAGTTCCTGTCACATCGCGAAGTGCATAAACTTTCTTATCTAATGGCGCAAGATGAGCTGTCTGACTGATAATCGCTACCCCTACAGTATTTAACTGCTGAATAAATTCTTCTCTACTCAAATTAACACGAAATCCTGGAATACTTTCCAATTTATCAATTGTACCACCAGTATGACCTAACCCACGACCACTCATCTTCGGCACTTTTAATCCAAGGGAAGCAACAATAGAAGCAACAATCAAAGTTGTTTTATCCCCGACACCTCCAGTTGAATGCTTATCGACAGTAATCCCATCGACATCACTCAAATCTAAAACTTCACCACTACGAATAAAAATATCCGTTAAATCAAGTGTTTCTTCATCAGTCATTCCTCTAAGACAAATAGCCATTAATAAACTACTCATCTGATAATCCGGAATATTTCCTTGAAAATATCCCTGGAAAGCTTCTTCTAATTCCTCCCGTGATAGTACTTTTCCTAATCTTTTTTTATTGATCGTATCGACCATACTCATACTATATCACCTCTATTTTATATAACCATTATATCGAAAACCAACCCATTTGTACAGAACGTTCAAAATTTCTTTTTTAAGTGTACAGGAAGATCAAGAGTAAAGGCATAACCTTCTACTTCACTTTGATCCATACTGTAAGCCGTCGTATTGGTCATGAAAGATTCAACGTCTCGTTTTCCACTCATTTCAACTAATTCTTTCTTTAGTTCCTCTAACTTTTCCAATGGACAACTAGCTAAACGAAAACCATCTCCATAACACTTCATATTTTCTTCATTCGCTAAAACATATCCATTTTCAATCAATTCTTTCGCAAACGCTTGTTCTTTTTCACTAGTCAAAAAATACCCAGGATCGGGTTTAGTATACTCTAAAGCCTCTTCATCATAATGATAATACATTCCTTCATGACACCGACTAGCCGAAAAAAACTGTTTGTAGCTCGCATCAACTAAAAACCAAGTATCCGCTACCAGATGAGTATTTTCATCTTCAATAGGGAAACAAACACAACCAAACGAATGATGACCAGGCATCGTAGTAAACGCCGTTTGAAAACACTCCTCAGCTAAATTCTTGGTTACTGGTAATCCAACTCGCTCAAAGGGTAATATAGATACAATTTGTCCTAATTCACATAATCCATTTAAAGAGTTCTGTTTAACATCGATACCAAGTTGACGAATTCCCAGCCAAGTATTAGTTAATGACCAATCAAGTAAAGTTTTTACATCCTCAAAAGAAATTCCCCTATTGATTCCAGATTGCCGATCCACTAATACTTGTTTTAAGTCAGCAGAAATTGTTTTTACTAAATCAATATTTACATCCTTTAGTTGAATATTATTATCAGTAATGAGATAATTTTCACTAAGTAAAGTAAGCATTTCCGCACGAGTAGAAGCAACTACCTTCGGATAAATTGCCTTATAATATTCCGTCCACCATTTAGCTAGTTCCTTTCCATTATCACTAGAATAATGGTTAGACATTATAATATTTTCGATTTTGTCTAAAATTTCACTTCTTTCCACAATATCCTCCTTAAATCAACTGAACATAGTCTAACATAAAATATAAAAAAGAAAAAGAACTAACTCTAGCTCTATCACAAAAATAATTAAATAAATATCAAATTTTTATAATTCATTGATTTCTTCTAATATTGCATTAGCTAAAATACGATATCCCGCTTCTGAAGGATGAGGATCCCAATTAACTGGACTATAGATGTTTTCTTTTCCCTTAAACAAAGAATAACCACTAATATAATTAATATTAAGCTCTGATGCAATTTGCTGCATACCATTATCATATACTTGATACAAAGAATCAATCTGCTCAGGCCAATCGCCAAAATTAACTCCTGTTAAATGATTATGAAAACCAATTAAATATATTTGGGGATTAGGGGCTCTTTTTATCGTTTCTTGCATTAAAGTCCTAACAGAATCCAACATTGCGTTAATTTGTATTACCGCTTCATCATAGGAAATACTACTAGAAGTAAAAGAAGATAAAATCGGAGCAAAATTATTAGCAGAAACAGCAAAAGTTAAAATATCTTCGGTAGTTAATTGACTTAAATCCCACAACAACCAATTCATATCAGTTACCTGATTACCATAATCAATTGTACCGTTTATCATAACATCAAGCCATTGTTCAATCGTAGATCCAGATAACGATTGGTTTTTATAATTTTCTAATTGATAAGAAGCCTCCAAAGCATCCTTGATCATATCATTAAAACCACCACTATAAATAGAACTCTCACCAGATGCTAATTTGCCTGCTCCAATAGAGTCTCCAATTCCATAAATATAACGAGCTACAGTATTATCTGGTTTATTGGTATTCACCGCCACCTCTGTTTCAAATTCTAAATTTTGATCTTCATTTTGAATACTTCCAGTTTCTTGTAACCATATTTTTAAAACATAATACTTCGTCGTTTTAGCAGGGAGATCAATATTTTCTTCTAAAAGAAGTTTAGTATCTCCACTTTCATACAAACTTTCTATTCCAAATGATCCTATCGCAATAGGATTCCCCTGAACAGTATAATTTTGATCAGCTTCATACAAACGATATTTTAAATTATTGGAAATAACTGGACTACCATCTTTCACTAAGCGAATATTATTTAAATATAAATAATAATTAGCATCAAGTGTACCTACATTTTCAACAGAAAATTGATGAAGTTCTGCATTATTCTCAGTAGTAGGCAACATTCCAACACGAGTAATTTCTTTTCCCGTATGATAAGTTAATTCCAAAGTACCACTTTTTACTACCTGTTCGTTAGAAGTAGCTACTGCAGTAAAATACGCATAACTTACCCCTGTTACAATCAAAGCTATTGCTAATAAAATTACAACAAAAACATATTTTTTTCGAGCCATAATAAATCCCCTTTACTTTCCACATATTTTAACACACTTAATTAATTTTTCTGGTATTAAAAACATCCCATCATGTACTAACCTATATTAATTATAATATCATAGAACGATTAAATCCAAAAGAGAAAAAGCAACAAATGCTAAAAATCAGAATATATGAATGTAAAGTTAATATAAATGATGCAAAAATTATAACAATACAATCATCAATTAATCCTAGATAAAATTAAATATTCAACTCAATCATCCAAAAAGTATAAACTATGTGAACTTTCAAAATTTAATAAATTGGTTAAATCATAGTTTGCTGTTATAAAATATATAAGATCTAAAAACAGAAAGAAAAAAACATACAAGTATTTACGCTTGTATGTTTAACGCATTTTCATTTCAATTAAATCAATTGTTCTTTTAGGGTCATCTAATAATTTTTCATAAAGGCGAATATGTTTTCGTAATTCTTTGATTAATGTAATTTCATCTTTGGCAATATTAATGCCATACGTAGCATCATCACTTGCCACTAAATAACAATCAACACCTAGAAAATAGGCAAGTTCGACATTTAATGCATTAGCTAGATCAATTAAAGTATCTAATGTTGGTGTTCTTGTCCCATTTTCATAGCAACAAATACTTGTTTTGGTTAATCCAACCATACTAGCTAACTGCTCTTGTGTCAAATGATTCTTTAATCTAGCTTCTTTCAATCTACGATCAAACAATAACATGTTGCCCACCCCATATCATCTTATAGGAACATTATAGGGAAATCGTGTCGTAAATTGACGTAAGTTAACTAAAAAGAAACTTAAGGGGTAACATCCTTGGATTTAGAAGATAAGAAAGTTACTTTTTCAGCAATTACATCTAATTGGGTTCGATTTCCTTCTGGCTTTTCGACAACACGACTTTGGATTCTTCCTTTAACCCCAACAATATCTCCTTTACCACAATAATCCACAGTCGAAATAGCGACACTATCCCAAAGAGTACAGTCGATAAAATCAGTTTCGTACTCACCAGCCAAATTTTTAAAACTACGAGGAACTGCTAAGGTAATAAAAGAAAGTTTCTTTCCATTTTCTAACTCTTTTAATTCTGGCTTTCTAACTAAACGGCCAACTAAAACAATCTGATTCAACATAATCCCTATCCCTCCTTTCCAGGCTAAGCATAAACAAAAGAAAGCCAAATGACAAATGAGTCAAAAGGAAAAACTAAATTAAAAGGAAGAAGAAAAAAATAAAATAAAAACCTAATTTTTAAAATTAAGCACAAAAAAAAGAAAGAATAATAAGTTTACTAGATAAGTAAATTTTTTCATCTTCCTTGAAATTCTACATTTTTTGTAATACTTTACGCAATGATTCGAACGGTAAATAAGCACAGCGTTTCCGATTTGGTTGCTTACCAATATCTTCATAAACAATAAGTTCACCCAACTTAGTGGCGTCATATTCTTCACCAGCAAGCATTTTCTCATAATTGGTCAAAATATCTAAAACTTCATTTTTCGTTTTCCCAATAAACGTCTTAATCATCAAACTAGCCGCACTCGTACTAACCGCACAAGCCTCTCCATCAAAACGAATATCCGAAATAACTCCATCCTTAATCTGATATTGAATATCTAAATTATCAATACAACTTTCATTATTCGTATTAAACAAAAGATAATCCTCTTCTTGAACTAATCCTCGATGATAAGGATTTTGGTAATTCTCTAACATAATATTTCTACGACTTAAAGCATCCATAAGTACCACCCTTTTCTACAACACAATTCTAAAAATATCTTTACTCTGTTTTAAGACTCGAATCACTTCATCGATCTCTTCTTTTGTATTATAAAAATAAAGACTAGCTCGACAAGTATTCTTTACTTGTAAATCTTCTTTTAAAATCTTCGCACAATGATTTCCTGCCCGAACACAAATATGATAATGATTCAAATAGATGGCAGTATCTTGACTAAAAACATCATCAACATTAAACGCAACAATGCTACCACCCACATCTTTATTATATACCGTAACATTATCAATCGTCGCTAATTGAGATAAGAAATATTTTTTTAATGAACACTCATACTGATAAATATTTTCCATCCCAATACTCATCAAATAATCAAGAGCAGCTCCAAAACCAATTACTCCCGCAATATTAGGCGTACCTGCTTCTAATCTAGAAGGTAAACTTTTATACTCCCAAGAACCTTCACTACTAAACGTAGCATTCATGCCGCCACCAACGATTGTGGGATGTAACTCTTCTAATAACTCTTCCTTCCCATAGAGAACACCAACTCCAGTTGGACCTAACATTTTATGTGCGGAGAAAGCCAAGAAATCAAGATGAAGATCTTCTACATCAACTGGGCGATGTGGAACACTCTGTGCACCATCTACAACAAAATAAATTCCCTTTTCTTGACATAATGCACCAATTTCTCGAATAGGTCGCTCATCCCCTAAAACATTAGTCACATGAGCAAGGGAAATGACTTTTGTCTTATCCGCAATACTTTCTAAAACATGTTCTAATACAACTTGATGATTTTCTAAAGGAATGTACTTAACTACAATACCAATCTCTTTTTCTAATTCCAACCAAGGTAAAATATTAGAAGCATGTTCTGCTTTCGTTAATAACACTTCATCTCCTGCTTTTAAATGAGTTTTCATAAATCCAAAAACAATACGATTTAAAGAATCCGTTGTTCCAGAAGTAAACACAATCTCTTTACTACTTTTTGCATGAATAAAATCTCGAACTTTATCTCTTACTCCCTCATATAACATATCTACCTTTAAACTATTATCGTAATCTCCTCGATGAGCATTCGCCGTATATTTTGTATAATAATCCACAGTCGCATCCACAACGCATTTAGGCTTTAAAGTTGTCGCCCCATTATCTAAATAAATAATCCCAGTATTTAAAATTTCAAAATCTTCTCGATGCATAATATCCTCCTTTATCCTTCTTAACTTTATCTATAATATCTTATGATAATAACCACAAATCACCCACATCATTTACCCAAAAATTCATTTCTACTTAATATTATACTAAAAATCAGACAGACAGAAAAGAAAATGTATAAATCTTCTCCTACTACACAAGCTATAAAACGAGGAGGAAAGAAAATGAATCAAGTACCACAAATGATCTCCACTAAAGATCTTGCCTATTTAAAAGATATTTTCGAGTGGAATCTTACGACTTCTAAAAAAGCCTACCACTACTATGAAACAACAACCGATGGACAATTAAAAATCGCATTTGAACAGGTCTATCAAATGCATAAAACAATCTGTAATACCATTTTAACTATTTTAAAAGAAGGTGAATCTCTATGAATAATCAAAAAGTACAAAATCCAAAAACAGAAACACCAAAAACAATCGAGTTAAACGATAAAGATATGATTACGGATTTACTAGCTACCGAAAAAAATATGAATGTTAATTTTGCGATTGCGTTAAATGAAGCTAGTAACGAAATTTTATGCCAAAAGTTAATGGAATGCGCAAATCAAATTCGAAATGCCCAAAGAAGTCTTTATGAATTATCGTTTGCGAAAGGATGGTACACACTAGAAAAAGCAGAAAAACAAAAAATCACAGAAGCATATACCGAACATCAAACTTGTATAACAGAATTGAGTGCTTAATGTGAATAAATCCTATTCAAAACGATCTTAATATTAATGAATACTCGCTGTATTCACAAAAATGCTTTTCGCATTTTTTCTTTTTGTCTAATTTACTTCAACTAAAGTTTCTGATAGAATACAAGTAGGAAGGTGAAAAAAATGGATTGTTTATTTTGTAAAATTATTAAAGGAGAAATACCAAGTTTTACGATCTATGAAGATGAACAAGTAAAAGTATTTTTAGATATTAATCCAAATACAAACGGACACGCACTAATCGTACCCAAAAAACATATTGTAACCATAAATGATGTTGATGAGGAATTAGCCAAACACATCGTTAAAGTAGAAAAAATTATCTATCACAAACTAAAAGAAAAACTTCATATCGAAGGATTAACTATCTGTCAAAACAATGAATTAGGACAAGATATCAAACATTATCATGTTCACATGATTCCAAGATACCAGGATGACAATTGGAAGATGCAATTTAATCAAGAAAGTTTAAAAGAACCTGAAGAAGTATTTAAACAAATCACTACAAAATAAAAAACCAAAAAGGGCAATTTTTTGTCTTTTTTTATTATCTAAACTCCACTATCACTACCATTAAGTACTCACAAAACAAATAATATTTCAAACAAAAAAGAGTTGCTGAAAAATAGCAAAGCTATAAACTAGACAACAACTCTTCTTATCCTATTAGCAAGATCGCCAAGCACCTAAAATGATAGCTAATAAAATATATAAAACGATGATAATAACATAACCACTACCACCAGTAGTAGGTACTTGAGTATTGCATGTATTTTCATGATTGCAAGCCATTATAACACCTCCTTACACTAAATCCATGCCCCAAGAATAATTACTAATAAAATAAATAAAACTAATACGATAGCGGAACTTGATACGTAATTACCCATAACTTAATTCCTCCTTTTTTGATTACTCATAGTATTTTATGGAAATAGTAGAAAAAAGGTTCTAGACGTTTAGGAAATTTAGATAAAATATTGTATTTTATATAGAGATTTGTTATGATAATAAATGTTGAGAAGGAGGACAAAATGAAAAAAGTACTAATTAGTATATCAACTATGGTAGTTGTATTAGTCCTAGTAACAGGTTGTGGAAAAGTACCAAAACTAGAAAATGGACAAGATGCCGTTGTAACACTAGAAGGTAACGATATTTCGATTGATAATTTATATAATGAAGTTAAAGAAAGATATGCTTTAAGTGCACTAATCGATATGATCGATACTGAAATTTTAAATAAAGAATATGAAGACACCGAAGAACAAGATGATGAGATTGAATCACAAATCAATTCATGGATTACACAATTCGGAAATGAACAAATCTTACTTCAACAAACATACAGTGCTTGGGGAATTAGTAGTATGGATGAACTTCGTGATTATCTAAAGCTACAATATAAAAGAAATCTCGCAGTAGAAGACTATGCGAAAGAAATTGTTACTGATGATGAAATCAACAAATTTTACGACGAAAAAATATTTGGAGACATCACTGCTAAACATATTTTAATTAAACCTGAAGTAAATGATGATATGACGGATGAAGAAAAAACAGCTGCTGAAGAAGAAGCTTTAAAACAAGCCAAAGAGATCATCACAAAATTAAAAAATGGTGAAGATTTCGATGAACTTGCCAAAGAAAATTCTGATGATGAAGCAACTGCAGCTGACGGCGGAGCACTAGATCCATTTACACACGGAAGTATGTCTGAAGAATTTGAAGAAGCTGCTAAAAATCTAGAAGTCGGAGCTTATACAACGGAACCAGTTAAAACTGAATATGGATACCATATTATTCTAAAAGTAAGTCAAAAAGATAAACCTGAATTAAAAACAGTAAAAGATGACATCATCGAAGAAATCGCCAGTGATAAGACAACTGAAGATGCAACGCTTCAAATTACTGCTTTAGAAAAACTAAGAGAAGAATACAAAGTGGAAATCCAAGATGATTCATTAAAAACACAATACGAAAACTACTTAATTAATGCTAAAGAACAAGCAAGTAGTAGTGCATCATAAAATAAGTAATGCCAAATACATGGCATTCTTTTTTTGACAAAATTCACAAATTACAAATTGCAAAAAAGAATAGACAAAACACAAGTTTCATAGTATAATTTTATCGATTAGTTCTTGATCATGATTAAAAAAAAAACAAATTTAAAGAAAGGAGAAATAATGAGAATAAACAAACCTGCAGAAACAAAAATTATTGTTTTGGGAGGTTTAGGAGAAGTAGGAAAAAACATGTATTGTTTAATGCATGAAAATGAAATTATTATCATTGACGCGGGAATTAGTTTTCCAGAAGGAGAACTTTTAGGAATAGATTATGTTTTACCAGATTATACTTTTTTAAAAGAGAATCAAGAAAAAATTAAAGCTTTGATTATTACGCACGGGCATGAAGACCATATTGGTGCGATTCCTTTTTTATTACAATCAATCGAAATACCGGCAATTTATGCGCCTAATCAAGCGAAAGAATTAATTGCCTTAAAATTACAAGATCGAAATATTCGTTATGATCATTTATACGCTTATGATGATCAAACCAAATTAAAATACAAATATTTTGAAATTGAATTCTTTAGAACGACCCATTCTATTCCTGATTCCCACGGAATCTACTTAAAAACCCCCAATGGCACTGTCGTAACGACAGGTGACTTCAAATTTGACTTCACACCGATCGGACCAATGGCCGATCTTCATAAAATGGCTGAACTTGGAAAAAGAGGTGTCGATCTACTTATTAGCGATTCCACAAATGCGTTAAATGAAGGAATATCCGCAAGTGAATCCAAAGTAGATAGTGCACTTACCGATATTTTTGATCAATATGCAAACAATCGAATTATTATTGCCACCTTTGCTTCTAACATCTACCGTCTAAAACACATTGTAGAAACATGTTATAAACATAATCGTAAAATTTGTGTATTTGGTAGAAGTATGGAAAACAATATTCAAATTTCCATAAATGGTGGATACATCGATCATAAAGAACTATTCATTAATGCAGATGAAGCTAATCATTTAAAACCAAAAGAAGTAACTATTCTATGTACTGGTTCTCAAGGAGAACCATTAGCTGCCTTATCTCGTATAGCTGAGGGAACACATAAACAAATTTCCTTAAGACCAGATGACATCGTCGTATTTTCTTCTTCCCCTATTCCAGGAAATGCTTTAGCTATCTCAAGAACCATTAACAAATTATATTTAAAAGGAGTTAAAGTATTTACGAATAGTACTTCAGATGCTGACTTACATACATCAGGGCATGCTAATGAAGAAGAATTAAAATTAATGATTCGCTTGTTTATGCCAAAGTATGTAATGCCTTTTCACGGGGATTACCGAATGTTAAAAAAGCATGCCAATATTGCGATTGAATGTGGAGTACCTAAAGAAAATACTTTTGTTATCGAAAATGGTGAAATTCTAGAAATGAAAAACCATGTCATCACCAAATCGAAAGAACGAGTTCCAGGAGAAGACATTTACGTGGATGGAAATCGAATTGGTGAAATCGGTAGTGTCGTTATCCGTGATAGAAAGATCATGTCTAACGATGGTATTTTAGTAGTCATTGCCAATATCGATGTAGAAAAAAGAAAACTATTAATTAAACCAAATATTACAACTCGTGGCTTTATCTTAGTCAATGAAAATGAAGAACTAATTAAAGAGATTGAAATTCTAAGTGAAAAAATAATTCTCGATCGTTTACAAAATAGTAAAGATACCACGAATGAGATAAAAGTAAAAATTATTAGTGAACTAATTACTTACATCGAAAAGAAAACAGGTAGACGACCAATTATCCTACCAGTTATTATTGATGTTAAAAAAAATGAAGTCAAAAATGAAACGAAAAAAGAGTGTTCAGTTTAACACTCTTTTTATTTTAACATCGTTTCTACTTCTGTCGTGGAATTAGGCGTTACTTTTTCCTGACTCCATTCGCTCCACTCGCTCCATATCGTCTCTTTACAAACGTTGTAACAAGTTTGACAACACTGTCCTTGATCATTCATCGTATACCCACTTGGGCAAACACCAGTACTAGAAGTAATACACTTACATAAATATGGATCACATTGAACTGTTTTAAAAGTAGCAGTTCGGTAACGATAATACGTTCTACCAACAATATCTTGAACAATAATGTTTCTTGATTTTTCTGTAAAGTTACCTGCTTTATCAAAGACAGAATAAACAAGCGTATATTGTCCTTCTTTTGAAGTATCAATCGTATCAGGAGTAACCGTATAATCACTATTTAATCCAGAAAGATTATCTGATGCCTGGACACCATTACGAACAGAAAAATTTGATCCCATTTGAACAGTAGTCGATGATTCAAAATCAATCGTTGGAGGCTCTTTATCAATATTAGAAACCGAAATCACATTTTCCTTGCTCTCACGTCCATTGATATCTTTAACCTTAACCAAAAAAGTACCATTACGATTAACTGTCAATTGATTACTTTCTTGCCATCTTCCTTCATACAAATCAATACCTTCTACTCCTTCTTCACCATCTTGTAACTGACAATCTGTACATTCAAAATAATAAGAAGAAACTTTACTATCATCTGTCTCAACGGTTAAAACAACTTCCTTACTCGTCCAATCTTCAGTAGATAAAACTACATTAGGAAAATCAATTAAAGGACGACTGTCTAAATAAAAATATAACCCGACACCTAAACCTATAATACCTAGACAACAAACACCGATAACGATATATAGAATTTGTTTTTGTTTTTTATTAGAAACTCGCTTTAAAATTTGCTCGTCATTATACATAAAATCACGCTCCGTATAGGATAAATATATCACAGAATAGAAAAAAAGTATAGAAAAAGAAGAGACTACCTTGCCTCTTCTTGAGCTCGAACTTCTCGAATAACTGTAACCTTAATCGTACCAGGATACTGCATCGTACTTTCGATTCTTTCTTTGATATCTCGTGCTACACGATGAGCAGTTAAATCATCAACTTCTTCTGGTTTTACCGCAACTCTAAGTTCACGTCCAGCTTGAACTGCATACGTTTTTTCAACACCAGGAATATCGTTACCGATTTTCTCCAATTGTTCTAAACGTTTAATATAGTTTTCTAAAGAATCATTTCTAGCTCCTGGACGAGATGCCGATAAACTATCTGCAATCGCAACAATTACGGAAATAATAGACGTTGGTTCTGTATCACCATGATGAGAAGCGATCGCATTCACAACAATGGAATTCTCGTGGAATTTCTTAGCTAAATCAACACCGATTTCTACATGACTACCTTCTACTTCATGATCGATGGCTTTACCAATATCATGTAATAAACCAGCTCGTTTAGCCAAAGTCACATTTTCTCCCAACTCTCCCGCTAAAACTCCTGATAAATGAGCAACTTCGATCGAATGCTGTAAAGCATTTTGTCCATAACTTGTTCTAAATTCTAGCTTTCCAAGGATCTCTACTAACTCTGGATCCATTTTGGTAATCCCAAGTTCAAATAAAGCATTATTTCCATATTCAATAATCTTATTACGCATATCTTTGCATACTTTGTCGTATAACTCTTCAATCCTAGTTGGATGAATTCTACCATCTTTTAATAATGTCTCTAAAGTAACACGGGCAATTTCTCTTCTTAGTGGATCAAAACTAGATAACACGACAGCTTCAGGCGTATCATCGATAATTAGATCTACTCCAGTAATTGCTTCAATCGTTCGAATATTTCTTCCTTCGCGACCAATAATACGACCCTTTAAGTCATCATTCGGTAAGTTAACTACCGTTACTGTCTGTTCATTAGCTACATCTGATGCAAATTTCTGCATTGAACTAACTAACATTTCTTTTGCTTTACGATCAACTTCTAACTTTGCTTCATTCTCTGACTCTTTGATATAGGCCGTAATTTCTTTCGTCATCGCTTCACGAACTTTAGCCATTACCATTTCGCTAGCCTTATCTTTACTAATTCCTGATATCTCGTGTAACAAATCTAGTTGTTGTTGTTTTATTTCTTCCACTTTCACCTGTTCGTCTTGGATTTCTTTTTGTTTATCAAACAACTTGTTTTCACGTTCGTCTAAAGTAGACTCCCTCTTTTGATAAAGTTCGTCTCTTTTATCCATATTTTTTTCACGCTGAATCAAGCGTTCTTCCGAATCTTTTAACTCCGCTTTCTTCTCTTTCAACTCTTTTTCATAATCCAATTTTAATTTATGAATTTCTTCTTTCGTCTCTAAGATAGATTCACGTTTAGCTTTCTCTGCTTCTTTTTTTGCTTTTGTAAGTAATTCTTCTATCCGTTTAGAAGTATTATTTTCTCGAAAATAATTAACAATTACACATAAAATAAACCCTAAAATTAATCCAACAACCATAGGTAAAATGGAGAGTATTATTGGGTCCATGACCACACCTCCATTTCTGTATGTACAATTTATAAAATCATAACATCTATCTCTATTGTAAAATTAATAGAAAAATAAGTCAAGAATTTATCCGAGCTAGTTCAAGATTTTAAAAATTGTTCTTATAAAAGGGAAAGAAAAAAGAAAAAAGAATATTTTAAATATAATATTCTTTTTTTGACTACTTATCTCAAAAGTTTATCTTCGTAGTTAAGGGCAAATACTTTACACTAATAAACTAAGAATATTGACAGCTTAAAAAGACAGATTAGATGTCAAATATTGTCGAATACTAATATAAGTCTATACTTAAAAATCAAGGACCAACCATGAATATATTCCTTTAAAATAAAGAAAAAACAGTTAGCTATTTTCTAACCATTTTTCTTTTCTGACTGACTAATTCCATAATATTCACGAATTTGTTTTTCAATATCATCAGCAATGTTCGTATGCTCTTTTAAAAATAACTTGACATTTTCTTTACCTTGGCCCAACTTTTCCCCATGATAAGCATACCAAGCACCACTTTTTTCTAATATATTCGCATCTGTCGCTAAATCGATCAATTCTCCTTCATGAGAAACACCTTCGCCATACATGATATCCACAACTGCACTTTTAAATGGTGGTGCAACTTTGTTTTTCACTACTTTAACTGTAGTTCGATTACCAACAATACCATCGCCTATTTTTAACGCTTCATTACGACGAACTTCCAAACGAATAGAGGCATAGAATTTTAAAGCTCTACCACCTGGTGTTGTCTCCGGATTACCAAACATAACCCCAACTTTTTCTCGTAATTGATTGATAAATATAGCGGTTGTTTTGGTCTTACTGATCGTACCAGAAAGTTTACGAAGAGCCTGACTCATTAGTCTTGCTTGTAAACCCACATGAGAATCTCCCATGTCCCCATCAATCTCTGCCTGAGGCACTAGCGCAGCAACAGAATCAATGACAACAATATTCACTGCCTCACTTCGTACTAACGCTTCACAAATCTCCAAAGCTTGTTCTCCCGTATCCGGCTGAGCAAGTAACAACTCATTGATATCTACACCTAAGTTCTTAGCATAAACAGGATCTAAAGCATGTTCAGCATCGATAAAAGCCGCTCTTCCACCCCGTTTTTGAACTTGGGCAATCGCATGTAAGGCAAATGTTGTTTTACCACTAGATTCGGGACCATAAATTTCAATAATTCTTCCCTTAGGATATCCACCTACCCCCAAAGCAATATCTAAAGTCAAACTACCGCTTGGAGTTACATCTAATTCCATATGCTTGTTTTCCCCAAGGCGCATAATGGAACCCTTACCAAATTGTTTCTCAATATCACTTAGAACTTTCTCTAATGCAATATCTTTAGCATCATTTTTACTCATAAAACCCTCCTATGTTTGGCATATATACACATCATATCGCATTTTTTGAAAAAAAGCAATACTTTTATCAAACAAATGTTTTATATTGAAAAAGTAAACAAAAAAAGAGAAATTGAACTAACCAATTTCCCTTTTTCTTCCCTTTTTACTTTTCAAATATAATTTTCTTATTTAATGAATAATACTGTACCATTGAAATCAATGACATTAACGTTGCAAAATAGATTAAGAATAAATCTACTCTAATATTAATTAACTCAAATGGCATATTACTAAAGAATAATAATACCATACCTGTCATTAAACTAGCTGTTTTAATTTTTCCAGATTTAATAGCAGCCACTACTTTTCCTTTAGATGCAGCTTCCATCTTGATCGTATTAACGACAATATCACGTGCAACAACGATAACAGGTACAATTGGACTAATTAATCCTTCAGCAGAAAAAATAATTAAAACAGGATTAACTAACATCTTATCCGCAATGGCGTCTAACATTTTACCAGTATCGGTTACTTGATTATTCCGTCTAGCAAGATAACCATCTAAAAAATCAGTAAAGCTAGCAATTAAGAAAATTACTCCGGCAATAATATAGCGTAAATCCATATCAATTGTCGTACGAATGACTGGAATGGAAATACCGACCGCTTCAAATGGAAACATCAATAGTACCATAACAACAATAGCCAATATAATTCTAAGTACGGTCAACTTTGTAGGTAAATTCATAATATATACACCTCTTCTTTACTACCCATCAATTCACTAGTTATAGCTTCTTCCTTATCCATGAATTGAATGATTACAAATACGACAATCAAAAGGAAAAATAAAAGAGAAAGTCCGATAATAATCGGTTTTAAATTCCAATTTTTTTTACTTTTAATCCGCGTATAAGGAGAGGCAATCTTATCTTTTTCCTCTTCTTGTGGAGCCTTAGCTACCCTTGCTTCGATAATATCTGTAAGTGAAATTTTAGAAGTATGTTCAAACATAAAATCATTGAACTCTTCCATTACTTGTTCAATTTCAACACCCAAATATTTTGCATAATCTCTCACCAATTCTCGCAAGGTAAAGACATCTTTAAAAGCCCTAACGTTGCCTTCTTCTATATTTTCCAGTTGTAATACAGACAGATTTAAATCCTCACTAGCTTCTTCTAGACTGACCCCATTATGAATCCTAGAATTCTTAAGAAACTCACCTATCTCCTTCACTGAATACACCTCAATCTATTAATAATAATACTTTATAAGCCATGTTCTGTACCTATTACTAGGTGGCAAACATTTATCTACTGATTTCTCAGTCCTCGATTTAGTTTTTATTCCCTCCTCGAAGCTCCCCTACCATTATTTGGGTTTCTCACTCGTGGGGTTTACCGCGTTTCACTCTTTTATTTCTAAAAGAAATCGTCACTGTGGCACTTTACAACTACTATATTCTTATCTTACGACTTAGAATACCTCGTCGCCGTTAGTTTAATAAAACTACCCAAGGTTATTTTTTCCCTTGGCACGAACACGAAAAGCATTACAGCTTTTGTGAGCATGGACTTTCCTCTATTTCTTTTAAGAAACAGCGTTTGCCCAAGTATTATTATGCATCTTCTTCTTCGCTAGATTCGTCCTCTTGTGTTTCATCAAGTACAGAAGAATTTCCTTTTCCATACACGATCTTTTCCAAGTTAGAAACTCTCCTGATAATATCGACATTCGTAATTTCTTTATCTTCAGATTTTGCGATATCGATACTCATCTTCACATTACGAAGTTCTTGCTTCAAATTCATGATTTCACGCATTAACTCTTCTTTTTCTTTTTCAAGAGCCTTAATGATTTCAAAGAACTGTTCATAATCCCCAATAATCACATCTAAAAAGGCATCTACTTCTTTTAATCGATAGCCTCTAGTGTCAATTTTAAACTCTTTTTCTAAGATATCTTGGGGTGTTAATGAGATTTTACTTTGTACCATACACTTATCACCCAATCCCTTACGTTTCTATTATCACAGATTTAAGGTAAAAAGTCAATGCAAAACCTTGCCATATGAGCAATAAAGCTATCCGCATAAAGCTTCGCAAATTCAAGTTCAGAAGGCTTAGTAATTGTCCAAACAAAAATAGGAATTTGTCTTTTTCTGAGTTTGGAAATAAAAGTTGACGTTAAGCCTTCAAAATCAACAGAAACAAAATCGACATTGAGTAATTGATCAACAATAAAAACAGAATGGACAATTGGATAATAAAAAACACTCTGTAATTTCCGGTTACTACTAACCAATAACCCAGTCGGATAATTTGTTTTTTTCTTCCACCACCAAACAACGCGAATATCAAAAGACTGAATCATCACTTCACCTGAATAGTTTTTTAATAAATCATAAACTTTTCGAGATAATAACGCAAAATTTCTCCCTCTTTTAATCTCAATTAATAAAAGTACTTTTCCTTTTACCAAATCGAGGACTTCCTTTAGAGTAGGAATCTTTGCTGGAGAAGAAGATAATTTAAGTTTTCGTAACTCTTGAAAAGTAGTTTTTTCTACTTCTAAAGAAACTCCCGTCATAGAAAGAGTATTTTTATCATGAAAAACAACAACCTCTTCATCCAATGACAATTGAACATCCAACTCAATCGGAATAGAGTTCTCTACACACTGATAAAAAGCAGGCAAACTATTTTCAGGATGAGTTTTATCCCAACAACCCCTATGCGCAATGATCAAATTCTGGTAATTCATGTTCTACTTCCTCATCTATACAACTATTCTTATACTTTCTAGTATAAGTGACTAACTTAATATAGTTCATTTTCTCTTCCATACGAGACAACACCTCTATCACATCTAAATAATTCATATAATCACCAATTATACTGTACTACACTTTTTTAAAAGAAGAAATAAATTCGACAAAACTTCTAAAAATTTGCAGGTAAACAAAAGAGTTTTTTTGCGATAAATATGGTAAATTTTTCTTATCTATAGTATAATAAACCATAGGTGAAAAAATGAAGGTCCAAAACGAATTACAATTACTTTTAAATAATAAAAACATCCAATATGGAAATCGTGGTACCAGCCTAGAAAACGATATCAATTTATCTAATAAATATTATATAGATCAAAAACAAGCTTATATCTACAAGAAACCAACTCCCATAAAGATCAGCAAAGTAGATTACCCAAGTAAACACAATCGAGTAAGCAAAGTCGTCATCAGGGAAGCCTACTTCGAATCTCCCTCAACGACAGACTATAATGGGATATATAAAGGAAAATATATCGATTTTGAAGCCAAAGAAACGCAAAATAAAAACGTATTTCCTTTAGAAAATATTCATAAACATCAAATTGAACACTTGAGAAACATTACATCTTGTGGAGGTATCGGTTTTCTAATCGTTAGATTCACCGCACATCAAAAAAACTTTCTTTTACTCGCTAAAGACCTATTTTCTTATCTAGAAACATCAAGTCAAAAATCAATTCCTCTTAGCTATTTCGAAGAAAAGGGTTACTTAATAGAAGAAAGTTATCTACCAAGATTACCTTATTTAAAAATCATAGATAAAATTATGGAGGTGTCATAAATGGCAAAAGCAAAAAACAACAAAAAAGAGACAAAAACAAGTAAAAAAACAACTACCACGGTTAGTAAAACAGAAAATAGAAATTTTATGCTTATTGTATTAGGCGTTGTCCTCGCCTTATTAATTGTCAGTTATTTTATTATGGGACTAACATTAACCATTGTATTAGGTGTAGGAATTTTAATCATTTTAGGAGTAGCTAGAATTCTAGATAAAATTAAAAACAAACCTAAGCAAAGAAAAATATTTAATATTATCTTAATTATTTTCTTAACGATAGCCCTATTATGTTGTGGATTAGTTATTGCTTTCTTTGCTTATATCGTATACGAAGCTCCAGAGTTTAATATTGAGGAATTAAATAAACGAGAAGCAAGTATCGTCTACGACAAAGATGGAATAGAATACGCAAGAATTGGTTCGGAATTAAGAGAAAACGTTACCTACGATGATTTACCAGAAGTTTTCATCGATGCCTTAATCGCAACAGAAGATTCAAGATTCTTCCAGCATAATGGATTCGATGCTCCACGTTTTGTAAAAGCTAGTGTTCAACAATTATTAGGTAACAAGAATGCCGGTGGTGCTTCTACTCTATCGATGCAAGTAGTAAAAAATACCTATACTGATGCTACTTTAGACTCAGGAATAAAAGGAATTATTCGTAAATTTACGGATATCTACTTAGCGGTATTTAAACTAGAAAAAGATTTCACTAAAGAAGAAATTATCGAATTCTATGTAAATAATCATGAATTAGGAAGTAACTCTTTCGGTGTAGAACAAGCATCCCAAACCTACTTTGGAAAAAGTGTCAGTGATTTAAATCTATCCGAAGCATCCCTTCTAGTAGGAATATTCAATGCACCTACTGCTTATAGTCCAATCTACCATCCAGATAAAGCTTATGAACGTAGAAAAACCGTTTTATCGCTAATGGTGAGACATGGATATATTACTCAAGCAGAAGCGGATGCAGCTAACGCAATACCAGTCACTTCATTATTAAAGGAACAAGATAAACAAGGAGCAGCATATGCAAGCTATATTGATACAGTAATCGAAGAATTACAAGAAGTACATGGGATTAACCCATACACAACACCAGTAGAAATTTACACCAATATGGATAGTGAAAAACAAAGAGCAATCGATGATATTTTCAATGGTGTTACTTATAAATGGAAAGATGACAAAGTACAAAGTGGTGTTGCCGTTATCGATGTTGACACCGGAAAGATAGTTGCTGTCGGTGGTGGACGTTTTAAATCAAGTCCACAAACAACCATGAACTATGCCACGCAAGCAAAAAAACAAATCGGATCAACCGCAAAACCAATATTCGACTATGGTCCAGCCATTGAATATAATAATTGGTCTACTTACACTCAACTTGAAGATGCCCCATACACTTATTCAGATGGAACATCAATCAACAACTCTGACCGTAAATATATGGGATGGATCAGTCTTAGAACTGCTCTTGCAGAATCTAGAAATATTCCAGCACTAAAAGCATTCCAATCCGTAGATAATCAAAAAATTATTGAATTTGCTAGAAACTTAGGAATCGAACCAGATGTACAAAATGGTAAAATCTATGAAGCTCACTCACTTGGTGCTTTTGATGGTACTACACCAATGATGATGGCTGCTGCTTACGCTGCCTTCGCAAACGGTGGTACTTATTATCAACCATTAAGCGTTAACAAAGTTGTTTACCGTGATAATGGTGATGTTGTTAACTTCCAAAGTGAATCTCGTCGTGCAATGAGCGACTCTACTGCATTTATGATTACCGATGTGTTAGTCACTTCAGCAGAAACTGGGTTAAGTAGCGGTGCTAAAGTAAAAGGTGTCAATATGGCAGCCAAGACTGGTACATCAAGCTATACCGATGAAGAAAAAGAAAGATACGGTTTCCCAGCCGATGCTGTTAAAGATGCATGGGTAGTCGGATATGATCCAGAATATGCCATTTCCCTATGGTATGGTTATGAAGATGCTAAACAAGGATATAATACCAATATTCAAGCAGTAAATGGTAGAAGTAGTTTATTTAAAGCAATTGGTAATGCCGTATTCAATAAAAATGGACAAAACTTTGAAGTACCAGATAGTGTAGTAAAAGTCGCTATCGAAAAAGGAAGTAGTAATCCAGGAGCCCTTGCTAGTAGTAATACGCCAGCTGATCAAATCACTTACGAATACTATAAGAAAGGTACTGAACCTACTGAAACTTCTTCTAAATACAATAGATTAGATACACCTACTGGATTAAAAGTCACTTACTCTGAAAGTAAACAACAAATTTCTATCACTTGGAACAAACAAACCACACCTACTGGAAACGATAGTTACGGTCCATTCGGATATAACGTTTACTATGGAAATGTTCTTTTAGGATTTACCACGGAAAATAGTTATACTATCGATGCCAATACCAATATTTCAGGAACTTATCGAGTAGTTGCTACTTTCCAAAATTATAGTGCTAATCAAAGTGAAGCTGCCGTATATGAATTCGAATATAAACCATCCGGTGGTGGAAACACAGGTGATAACGAAGGAGACAATAACGGAGAGGAGGAAGGATCAGATACTGTTGATGAAAGTAAAATTATTATTTCAATCAACGGAACCAATCCTCAAACAATAAGTGCTACTTCAATCTATACTGATGTCAGCAATCCAGTTACTATTCGTGAAAACGGTGACGTAATTTCTACTAGTCAATATACAGTAAAATCAACTTATAAAGACCCATCAGGAAAAGTAATTACAAGTATTAGTGGTAGTATAGAAAACCCATTAGCTAGTGGAACTTACACAATCACCTATACCATCACTTATAAAGGAAAAACATTAAAGAAAACCGCAACTAGACAAGTTATTGTTCCATAAAATAATTATCCACTAGCTAAGCTAGTGGTTTTTCTTTGGCGCCTATAAGGCTCGTTCTCTGGCGTCGCTTTAAAGCGATACTACGATCCGCCACTTGCATAACCTATTTCTTGCTACCCGTAAACGGGTCTATTTGATCTATTGTTAATTGTTCTGCTATTTCGTCTTCTTTCAATTGATTCTCTATATATCTCTGTATTGCAATGGCATTTTTTCCTGCCGTATCTACATAATAGCCTCGACACCAAAATTCTCGATTCCTGTACTTATATTTCATATTTCCCCATCGTTCATATATCATTATACTGCTTTTCCCTTTCAAGAATCCCATAAAAGAAGAGACACTCATCTTTGGTGGAATTTCTACAAACATATGCACATGATCTATACATACTTCTGCTGTTATTATATTTACACCTTTCCACCTACATAACTCTCTCAATATCTTTCCTATTTCCAAACGATTATTTCCATAAAATACTTTTCTTCTATATTTAGGTGCAAAAACAATATGATATTTACAATTCCACGATGTATGTGATAAACTATTTATGTCATTTTTCATAAATTGACCTCCTTCTGCTTTTTATTTGCAATGGCGAATCGCAAATTTATTATAGCAGAAGGAGTTTTTTTATCAAAGACTCATCGCTAAAGCTCCATTGAACCACCAGACTATCTGGTGGTTTTCTTTATACAATTAACCTCTGCATTAAGCAGAGGTTTTTAATTTCTAGAAAAAGAAAAAATGAGAAATCAACATAAATAAACATCCAGCGAAAAAAGAAAAATAAGTTAATCTCCTTTTATGATAAGATAACGATTCCGGCAACAACTCACAACCAGCAATATACATCATCAATCCACCTATAAAAGCATATAAAACACCCATCATCACATCACTAACCAAGTAAGAGAACAAAAGAAAGGCCAAAATCGCTCCTATCGGTTCAGAGATAGCGGAAATAAAAGTATATTTTAATGCCCTTTTGCGACTACCAGTACTATAATAAATCGGAATAGAGATACTGATTCCCTCCGGAATATTATGTAGGGCGATCGCTATTGCCAAATGAATTCCTAGCTTAATATCTTGATTAGACGCAATATAAGTAATCATCCCTTCAGGAATATTATGTAATACAATAGCTAAACATGAAAAAAGCCCTACTCGATACAAATGATAATTTCCTTGATTAGAACTACTCATATCTAAAGTTGGTAAATAATGATTTAACCCTAATGAAAATAAGGCTCCAAGTCCAAAAAACAACAATAAAATTAATAAAGCTGGCAAAACATAATAAGAAGTGGTTAAAAAAGAAAAAGAAGTTGGCAATAAGTCCACAATCGAAATCATCATCATCACCCCACTCGCAAAGCCAAGAGAAGAGATTAATACTTGCTTAGAATATTGACGTTTAAAAATTAAAAAAGTACCCACCAAAGTCGAAAAACCAGCCATACAAGTAATCAAAAAAGGATTCATACACTATTCCCCCTATAAGATCATTACTAGTATATGAATCCTTTTTTCTTTATAGATTATTTTTTATTTAACTTTTGTACATAACTACATGCTTCCTTCATCTTACACTGATCACATTCTGGCTTCATTGCCTTACAATGATATCTTCCAAATAAAACCATCTGATGATGGCGCCTAGCCCAATTCCTTTTCGCATATAGTTTCTGTAACTTTACCTCAACCTTTCGTACATCATCACTCTCTTTACAAAATCCTAATCGCTTACTTACTCGTTCAACATGTGTATCAACCGCAATAGCTGGATAATCGTAAAGATTAGATAGTACCACATTCGTTGTCTTTCTTCCAACACCAGGCATCTTCTGTAAAGAAACTGGATCATTAGGGACATGACCATTATACTCTTCTAACAATACTTCCGCAATTTTTTGAACAAATATTGCCTTTTTATGAAAAGTACCGATAGGTCTCAAGATTTCTGCTACTTCTTCTAAATCCGCAGTAGCCAGAGCTTCTAATGAAGGATAGCGTTCAAATAATACACGAGTAACCTGATTAACTCGTTTATCTGTCGTTTGCGCACTCAACACAACCGCAATCAACAACTCATAATCTTTACTGTACTCTAACTCACAACGAGGATTAGGAAAAAGTTCCTCTAAATATTCCTCAAATAATTTAACTCTGTTCGCTTTCTTCATCGTCAAACCAGTCATAATCAAACAACTCCAACTTCTTACTTTCCTTCTTTTCCTCTATAAAACGCGATTTAGCCTTTTCAACATCATCACTTGTCTTATATCCTTTTCTCGTCCAATCATATAAAATTTTATCCATATAACGAAGATTAGTTACTCCATTAAATACGGTTTCCTTTAATGCTGCCAATACCAGATCTTCACTAACCCCATTCTCTAACCACGATTTAATAATTTCATACTCAATCGAAGTAAGAGGACGAGCAAATCCTTCTTCTATTTTCTCATAAATCGATTTAGTAACAACTGGATCTTCTTCATTAATTTCATCAATCAAAAGCTTTGAAATCTTCTCATAAAAGCGTGTCAAAACAATATACTCTTCTCGAATTCCTTTTTCATTTTTAACAACATCGAGACTAACCAATCCCTTTTCACTAAGATCATCACTAAACGTCATCACATCTTCTAAAGATAAATTTAAATCCGCTCCTAATTTTTCAGGATTAAATACAATTCTCTCCCCTAAATTCATCAAATAAACCAAAAACATAAACTCCTCTAAAGATAGAGAAAACTTATCCCGCAACTGAAACAAGTAAAGAGGAACAACAAAATTTCCCTTTTTCAACAATTCTAATAATCGACTAGACTTCATTTCTTCCTCCTCCTTTTCGCATCTATTATATAATTAATTTTAGAAAAAGTACACAATCACTGTGTACTACGATAATTTTCAGCAATATAATCTAAAAGAACCTGATGATCATTGGGTAAATCCAGATCTATAATCTTGTTTTCTAAATCATCAATAATTTCTCGAATATATTTACCCGGCTTACGATCTAAAACTTGCGCAATTTCTAAGCCATCAACAGCAATCTCACTACGACTTTTAATCGGTAAAGTACTATACTGGTAACTGACATCTTTTTTAGAAATTCCTTTGATCGTCGCAGCCAGACTATTTACATATAATCCATATTGATAAAGAACTCGATGATTTAAATTATTCAGCTTTAAAACCGTCTGAATATTCTTAATTAAAGACTTTTCATTATTCGTAAAAGGGTAAAGACCAACTACGTCCAATTGTGCCCAAACACCAACTAAATCATCAAGTAAAACGACATCTTTTAACTTAGGTAATTCTAATTCCTGATCCAAACCTAAATCAAGTAATAAATGAATACCATAATCCGCATACACACTAGAAAAGATCTTATCTAATTCTTCTTTTTTTCGCTCATAAGAGATATCTTTCAATAAATGCTTAGTTCTAAGTATAGCTAGCTTAACATCTTCACTCAACTGAAAATTCAGTACTGTCGCAATTCTTACTGCCCTTAAAATACGAAACGCATCTTCAGAAAACTTCAAGAAACTATCTCCTACTGTATGAATAATCTTTTCTTCTAAATCTTTTTTTCCATGATAAAGATCTAAAACGACACCATCTTTATCCATACACAACGTATTAATTAAAAAGTCTCGTCTTCTTAAATCTTCACGTAAATCATTGATATACTCAAATTCTAATGGCTTACGATGTTGATAGTAAGTATACTCTTTACGAAATGTAGTAATCTCAAAACGAATATTTTTTACATTGACTGTTACTGATCCATATTCTTCTCTCGGAAGACAAGCATCTTGAAAAATATCACGAATATCTTTCGGTCTCGCATCAGTACAGATATCTACATCAAGGGATTCTATTCCTAGTAAATAATCTCGTACAAAGCCACCAACAATATACGCTTTAAAGCCAGCTTCTTCGATCATATTCAATAACTTGAGCGCTGTTTCTAGCAATTGTATCACCCTAATCCCATTATACCAAATTATATAGTTAGAATCTAGTAATAACCATTTTTTAGCCAAGAAAAAACCAATTGGTAATTTTCCCAATCGGTTATATTGTTTTATTTATTAAGAGCATCTTTTAAAGCAGAGCTTGCTTTAAATTTAACTGATTTGCTAGCTGCAATTTTTAAAGTTTCACCTGTTTGAGGATTACGTCCTTCACGAGCAGCTCTTTCACCTACTGAGAAAGTTCCAAATCCAGCAACAGCTACTTTATCTCCAGCTACTAATGCATCAGAGAAAATCTCGAAAATAGCATCATGTACACGTGTTGCATCAGCTTTAGTTACACCTGTTTTCTCAACAACCTTTTCTACTAATTCTACTTTTTTCATTGTTAAAAACCTCCATCTATTTTTTTAAGCACTACACTATGCTTACATATATAAAATAGCATGTTTCCTAAACAAAAGCAATAAAATTGATAAAAAAAGACAAGAAAATTAAGGGTTTAATCTCCAATTTCTTGAATCAATGCTTCATAAAGTAAATCAACAACGTAATTTGATTCTACTAAATGATATTTCTCTATCATTAAACGAATAACGTCATCACTAAATTCCATATTTAAATATGGAAATATGGCTTCTTTATCATTAGTAAGATCAGCCAAATAACTTTCAGTATAGCCATTATTCATAATTAATAGTGGCAAATCATCACTCCACTTAGAAAAAGAATCTAATAACTCTTGCGTACTAGATACATAATGAAAAGAATCAGGATCATAACTAATAAGCGGTAATAATTCCTGAATAGGAACTTTATCTTCTTCTAAACGATAATCAAACCGGCTAGTTAATTGTAAACCCTCTAACTTCAATGCAGAAAGCTGAATAATCTCACCATTTTCTTTCGTCGAAGCAGTAGGAATCAACTCTAAAACAATATAACGATCTTTTTTTAAATCTAACATAATACTTCACCGCTAATCACCATATCAAAAAAACAGAAAAAAGTCAAAGATTCTAACATTTTAAGTTAGTTTATTTGATTATTGGGTAAAATCTAAAAAGGAAAAGAAAAAAATAATTATGATCTAACGACCAAATTCAATATTCACTAGTTTGTCGTCATATAAAAAATTATCTATACTCTTTCTGGAACATTTAATCTGTTGGGTGGAGCCTAACTTCAAACAAGAAGGGAGGCGATAACACGGGTAAGAAAGATTACTTAATCTTTTCTCTAATCCTAATCATCTTCCTTTTATTATTCTTACAATTTATTGTATTAATATAAAAGAAATCCACCTAACTCATTCTATGATTTAGGTGGAACCAACAAACAGGCAACACTTAACATCAAGAGGATTAAGTGTTCCTTTTTTATCAAGTTTCCTTGATAGTTTCATCATAACATAAACAATAATTGCTGACAAGTATGATGAACAAATTTTTTTAGATCATAAATCAATTAATTATAAAACGATCGCAATCATATTATTAGAGCCTTTGTTTACAATTTTTGTTAATGTATTTTGTAATTTGAAGCGAATATTATCTGGCATCATCATTAATTTAGACTGAATTCCTTCTTGAACAATCACATCTAAACTACGTCCAAATATTTCACTCTTCCAAATATTAGAAGGGTTTTCATCATAATCTTTCATCAAGTAATCGATTAACTCTTTACTTTGTAACTCACTACCAATAATTGGCTCAAAAGTACTATTTACATCAACTCTAATCATATGAATGGACGGGGCAGTAGCTCTAAGTTTAACTCCATAACGCGGTCCTTGTTTGGTAATTTCTGGTGTATCTAACTTCATATCCTCTAGAGTCGGAGAGACAACTCCATACCCTGTTTGTTTAACCATTTTTAAAGCATATTTAATTTGATCATATTCCTTTTTTGCTTCGTTAAAATCTTGGAATAACGATAATAACTCTGCCTTGTTGGTCACATCAATCTTGATGATATCCGTAAGTACTTGGTTATATAAATCAGCTGGTGCTTCTAAATTAATCGTCACTTCCCCTGTTGCGGGATCAATTTCTGAAAGATAAGATTTAGAAATCGTTTCAATTCCTAAGAAATGTTGATTAATCTTTTCTACATCTCGTAACTTATCGACTTCAACCACACTCTCGCGAATTGCTTGAATATAACCCTTTTTAATTTCGTTTTTCGGATTTAAAATCGCTATCCACTCTGGCATGTTTACTTTAACTTCTAAAATAGGAAACTCATACAATGCCTCACGCAAAATATCATACATATCTTTTTGATTCATGTTCTCGATATTCATCGCCAGAACGGGTACATCATGTTCGCCACGTAGTTTTTCACAAATCTTCTCTGTATCAGGAAGCATTGGATGAGTAGAATTGACGATGACGATAAATGGTTTTCCTAATTCTTTTAATTCCCGAATCACACGAGATTCAGCTTCTAGATAATCACTACGTTGAAATTCCCCGATTGACCCGTCTGTCGTAACAACAATCCCAATCGTCGAATGATCACGAATAACCTTTTCTGTTCCTACTTCAGCTGCTTCGCTAAAGGCTATCGGCTCATCATACCATGGCGTTTTAACAAGACGTGGACCATTCTCATCTTCTGCTCCCTTAGCATTATCGATTAAATACCCTACACAGTCAATTAACCGAATATTACAGCTAAAATCATCGATGTTAATCTTTGCGGCATTGTTCGGTACAAACTTCGGTTCAGTAGTCATAATTGTCTTTCCAGCCGCACTTTGAGGAACCTCATCTAACGCCCTTTTTCGGTCGTATTCATCCTCGATATTCGGTACGATTAAATTCTCAACTACTTTCTTAATAAACGTACTTTTCCCAGTTCTAACCGCACCGACTACCCCTAAATAAATATCTCCCCCTGTACGAAGGGCAATATTTTTAATAATCGTATTTTTATCCATCACATTATCACACTCTTTCTCTTTCATTTAACTATATGAAAAGAAAAAGAGATTATACCTATACTTTTAAATCATCTTATCGACATCAGGAACATTATCCTTCAAAATCGCATCCACAATCTTATCTTCTTTTTCTTTACTCACTTCTTTTCCCGTAATACTACTAATTTCTTGAACCAGTTCATGAAGAACCTTTTCATCCTTCATACTCGAATTTTGAAGCTTAGAAGCAAGAGAAAGAATAGTTTCTTTACTAACTCCTGATTTATTTTCTACTTTCTTAAAAAAAGAATCACCTAACATAAAAAAACCTCCTACCACATTATATGTAAGAGGAAGCTTTTCGTAATCTAAATATCGTATTTCTTTTTTCCTAGTTTTTTTTCATATTTTTCTCGACGCTTTTGAAACTCTAAACATTGTCTTCTATAGACTTCTTCTGGTACTTGATGACGCTGATATCTCTCATCCAAAATCTTTTGTGCACGATCTAATCCTTCTAATTCTGTTTTAGGATCCTTTCGATCTAAAAACCAACCTAACATGCTTTCTCCTCCTTCTTATCATCAATAACTGCAACAATTTCATCCCGCCACTTTTCTAGCGATGAATTCATAATTAAAAATTCAATATTCACTGTATTATTTAAATAAGAGTGGCAAAGATAAATACCTACCTTATCTTTAGTATAATACAACTCATAACCAAAAAGATAGGCCTTAATGATATTTTGAAATATTGTTTCATAAACAGAAATAATATTTTTAGAAGGAATACCTAAATTATAGTATTGTTCATATCCGGTCTGTTCTACCTTGATATGCATACCACAACTCATTCCCTCTTCTAATTTCACTGAATAAAATTCAATTAATCCTGAAATATTCTTACCGACCGTTAAGATCTGTTCAATAAATTCTAAAACGAGATTGCTTCTCTCTTCCGCAATAGAGATTGCTTCTTGCTTCTTCATCAAGCATCATCCCCTTTATTTTTAAACTGTAATACAATAGGGGTTCCTGTAAAATCGAAATTCTCGCGAATTTTATTTTCCAAATATCTTTCATAAGAGAAATGAACTAACCCCTTATGATTAACCTGAAAAACAAATTTTGGAGGTTTAATACCAGCTTGATGAACAAAATAAATTTTTAATCGTTTCCCTTTATAAGAAGGAGGTAAATTAAGCGCATAGCTATCATTAATTACACCGTTTAATACACTCGTCTTAACCTCGCGTTGAATATTTTCTGCCACTTTCAAAACTTCTGGCATCAAGGTATGAATTCTTTTCTTAGTTAGCGCAGATAAGAACACAATTGGAGCATAACGCAAGAATTGAAATTCATTACGAAGCATAGTGGTATAGTCTTTAATATTAGGATTTTCCACAGTATCCCATTTATTAACAACTAAAATTAATCCTTTGCCTTTTTCAAGCGCATAACCAGCTATATGCTTGTCCTGTTCAATGACACCTTCTTCTGCATTAATCACAAGTAAACAAATATCACTTCTATCAATCGCTTTTAAACTACGAAGCAAACTGTACTTTTCCACACTTTCAAAGACTTTACCTTTTTTCCGCATACCAGCTGTGTCGATAATCACAAACTCTTCATTATGATATTTAAATACCGAATCGATAGAGTCCCGTGTAGTACCAGCTACATTACTCACAATTACTCGTTCTTCATTTAATAAAGCGTTAATCAAACTACTTTTTCCAACATTAGGTCTACCAATAACCGAAAATTTTATTCTTGTATCTTCTTCTTGTTTCTCATCAGTTGGAAAATCCTTGACAATCGCATCTAACAATTCATAAATACCATTATTATGTTCCGCACTAATCGGAATATATTCTGAAAAACCAAGCTCATAAAAATCATAAAGATGATGATTAGATTGTTTACTATCTACTTTGTTAATCGCAACAATGACACGTTTTCCACTTCTAAACAACATAGAACTAACTTCCTTATCATTAGCAGTTAACCCTTCTTTTCCATCAACAACAAAAACAACGACATCACTTTCTTCGATCGCAATCTCTACTTGAACTTTAATTTCATTTTGAAAAAGTTCATGACTAACATCAATTCCCCCTGTATCAATCAAAGAAAAATGATGATCACGATATTTGACTTCTCCATAAATACGATCTCTCGTTACTCCAGGATAATCTTCAATGATCGATATTTTAGTCCCGACTAACTTATTAAATAATGTACTCTTTCCTACATTAGGACGTCCGACTAAAGCAACCGTTGGGTATTTCATAACGACACCTCCATATAACTGTACCTATTTTACCATATAATTGGAAAAAAGCCCAATTATTTTTCATGGGAAAGCATGACTAGACAAAAACAATCATAAAATAAATTGGTGATAAATAATGAAAATAATTGCGCAAAAAAGCGATGCGATGAATAGTGAAGAGTTTTTTCGTAAAGCACTATCTACCAATTATATAGATGGAATTAATTTAAATGTCGCACTAACTAGAGATAACCAAATCGTTGTTTTTAACAACACCTCAGTTAGTGATGCGATCGTAAATACCATTGATAACTCAACGTTAAGTGAATTAAATAATTACGATATCATTACCCTAGAAGATACCTTAAATAAATTAAACCAAGAAAATACTACCAAAGATATCTACATTAACGTAATTCCCTTCAAAACAGGAATTTTAACCGATGAAAACATTCAACAAACCGTAACTAAAATGAATCTTTATATCGATACTCTAAAAACAATTATCGATAACTTTACTCGTTTAACAATTCATGTTCACAGCATAAACCGTAATCTAGTATCGATGCTAAAAAACAAATTAAAAGATAACCAAGTAGGTTTTGTGATCTATACTGGAGACTTAAATTTTATCGATGTTGATTACTATGTCTTTACCATGAATGTCTATGATGAAGCCATTATTGATCAACTACTTAGAAAAAATAAAAATATTTTAATCTATATTCATTCAGACTATTATCTATCTGTTGTGTATCAAGGATTTTTAAAAGAACAAGAAAACAAAGTAATAACTAAACTAGTCGATAAAATCGCAATCATCAGCAACTACCCAGAAATTATCTATAAACTGTTTAAAACTTAGTTATTCTCCCCTACTAATACCCAATGTTCAGCAACTTCCTTTGCCTTCTTCCCATAGACAAGCTTCCCTTGCTCAAATAAATCAATTCTATCCTCTAAATCATCAAAGTTAACATAGTATTTTCCTTGATAATACCATTTCTTACCAGGAAGATAAGAAGAGTCTTCAAATTCGTAAAGAATACTACTATTTAATAACAACTCCACATCAAAATCTACTTTCCCAAGTGAGGATAAATGTTCAAATTCTAAAATCGTTACTTTCTCTTTCCAATATACTAAAAGATGATAAGAACCAATAAAAGTATAGTGATAAACTCTTTCTAGATGCTTACCAATCATCTTAATAAATAATAAAACTGCCTCTTCATTCATCAAACAAACTTCATCATAATAAGTAACCACAAAATGATCTAGATCACTAAACTCTACCTTCAAATCACTTCACCTATCATATCATATGAAAATAGATAATTTTTGGCAAAAAGAAAAACAGCTAGATCATCTCTTCTGTTAATTCTTCAATCTTTTTCAAAATATCTTCTCTTCCTAACTTAGTCACACTAGAAAACAAAATCAAATCATCACCAACAACTAAATCCAAGGTATCTAGGATTTGTTTTTTATTCTTCTCCATTTTACTAGAAGGAACTTTATCTACTTTAGTCGCAATGACAGAAACCGGAATATTATAGTACTTTAAAAAGTTATACATTAATAAATCATCTTCTGTAGGTTTATGTCTAAAATCAATTAACATAAATACCCTTCTTAGTTCCTCACGTTTTTCCAGATATTCTTCGATCATCTTTCCAAATTTTTCTTGTGTTCTTCTATCTACTGCCGCATACCCATATCCAGGCACATCAACTAAATAAAAACTACCGTTCACAAGATAGAAGTTAAGTGTCTGTGTCTTACCAGGTCGGGAAGAAATTCGCGCAATATTTTTACGATTAACTAAACAGTTGATAAAACTACTTTTACCAACATTACTTCTTCCAACTAGCATAAATTCTGGGAATCCACCTTCTGGATATTGACTACGTCTAACTGCGCTAATCGTCAAAGAAACATCGCTAATTTTCATGAATCCTTTTCCTCCTTATCTTGAATATATTCTTGGCAAGCACGATCTAACTCACCAACTAATAATTTAGCTTCTTCTAATGAAGTCACTCTAGCTCCTGATGCATACTTATGGCCACCACCATGATAATGTTCAGCTACTGTATTGATAACAGGGCCACGAGAACGGATATTAATTTTGATAATATCATTCTTCTTATCTTCTGAAATCATCACCCAAACCAATACTTCATCGATATAATTAAAGTTATTGACCATATTACCAGCCGAACCGACATCTGCATTAAACTTATTCAAAATCTCACTAGTTAGTTCAACATAACCAACGCCATGTTCAGTTACCTTCATATTCTGACCAATATAACCTTGTAACCGTACCTCATGAAGAGGACGCATATAAAGGTTTTGATACAAAGAAGCTAGATCAAGGGAATATTCTTTTAAAAGACGTGAGACTAATGAAAAGGTAAAGCTATCTGAATTAAACAAAAAACGATTTGTATCAGAAGCAAGACCAATAAATAATTTCTCAATAACTTCTTTATTTCGTTTTAATTTTGTTTTATAAAGCAACTGTAATACCATTTGACTTGCGGAAGAATTCTTATCATCAATCCATTCAAGATCACAAAACTCTTCAACAAAAGGATGATGATCAATCTTAATCTTATAAATAAACTTATCCACATCAGGTGCATCTACTCGCCGTTTATCTGGCGTATCAACTACAATAAGCAATGCTTTTTCATAATCGACATCCTCTAACTTATCTAAAGTACCCAAGTAAGAAAACCGCGCGCCACCTGTTCCTACGGCCAAAACACGTTTCTTAGGAAAGGTAAGCTGAATTGCTTCCTTTAGTCCTAATTGACTAGCCATCGCATCAGGATCTACCCCAATATGTCTAGCAATCACGATCGTATCGTATTTTTTTATTGCTTTATAAATTTTTTTATACATAATTATCTTCCTATCTATTTTCTTCAAGTAAAGAAAGTGTATCCAAAGCAATCATCAATTCTTCATTAGTAGGTACTACATAACATTGAATACTAGAATCATCACTACTAATCTTAATTTCTTCTCCCTGAACTTTATTCTTTTCAAGATCAATCTTAACCCCTAGACAAGAAAGTTGTTTCATAATCGCTTCTCTTACTTGCCAAGCATTTTCACCAAGTCCTGCAGTAAAGCAAATAATATCTGCTCCACCTAATTCTACATAATAACTGGCAATATAATTAACAACTGTTCTTACATACTTATCAAAAGCCAACTTACATTGTTCATTTCCTGCTTCAATACCAGCATATACATCTCTAAAATCACTACCATATTGGCTTAAACCTAAGAAACCTGATTCCTTATTCAAAACATTCATGATATCTTCAACAGGAAGTCCTTCTTTATCCATCATATAAGGAATAATAGATGGATCGATATCTCCACTACGTGTTCCCATCATAATACCAGCTAGTGGCGTAAATCCCATCGTTGTATCAATACATTTGCCATTCTTAACGGCAGAAATACTACCTCCACTACCTAAGTGACAAATGATCGCACGATAGTCTTCTCGTCCTAATAATCTTGGAATCTGTTTGCTGATATAGCAGTGACTAGTTCCATGGAACCCATACTTTCTAACCCCATATTTCGTATACCATTCATAAGGTACTGGATATAAATAACTTACTGGATCCATCGTTTGATGAAAAGCCGTATCAAATACACCAACCATTAAAACATTAGGTAAAGCATTTCTTACTGCTTCTATTCCTAAAATATTAGCTGGATTATGTAAAGGCGCAAGTTCAGAATACTTACGTAAATCTTCGATTACTTCATCCGTAATCACAACAGAAGATTTATACTTATCTCCACCATGAACTAAACGATGTCCTACCCCATCTATTTCTTCCAAAGAATGAATAATTCCAAGGGTTACCAAACGATCAAGTAAAACTTCAACCGCTACTGTATGGTTAGGCATATCCACTTCTTCTTTAATTTTTTCACCATTATACTTAATCGTATAAAAGCTACCCTCTAACGTTACTCGTTCAAAATATCCAGAAGCAATACACTCCTTTTTGTCCATCTCAAACAAACTAAATTTAAGTGAACTACTTCCGGCATTAATAGACATTATTTTCATAGTTTTCCTTCTTTCTAACAATAACATTATACAATAAATAAGTACTTTTGAAAAGTAAAACCACATCGTTTTAGGTATCACAAAAAATAGAAAAAATGACCCTTCCAGAAGGAATAGATCATTTTATTTTATATCTATTTTATCAAGCATTTATTCTCTTCAGCAATCTCTTCAATTTCCCATTCATATAATCTAGTAGGATTGCCATATTGATCAGTAATATCTACTTGCTCTAAAGCAGGAAATTGGGCTAATGTTGACATATCTTCAATAGGATTACCTTCAATACCTAATTGCTCTAAACAAGGTAAATGTTTCAAAGGTTCAATACTAGTAATTTGATTTTCATTTACACAAAGCCAACTAAGATTAGGAAGTGAAGCTAAAGAAGTAACATCTTCAATCTGATTTTTACCCAAACTTAATCCCAGTAAACTCGTTAAATCTTTAATCGGAGAAATATCACTAATCTGATTTTCCTCTAAAGTTAAATGTCTTAACTGCTTTAAATTAGCTAAAGGAGTAATATCCGTAATTTGATTATCTGTTAAATTCAAAGTTTCTAAATTAACTAAGGAAGAAAGAGCACTAATATCTGAAATATGATTAAACATCGCACCAAATTTTTTCAAGTTCTCTAAATTAGCTAATCCTTCTATGTCAGATATTTCATTACTATCTATTTCTAAAATAGTTAAAGAAAATAGGAATTGAATAGGGGTAATATCTGAAATCTCATTGAAACTTAAATCTAGCTCCTCCAGTTTTCTAAAATTTGAAAGTACTTGAATATCTGAAATTTCATTGAAGCTTAAATCTAAATAGGTTAAATCTCTTAAATTTCTTAAAGAACAAAGATCAGTAAGGGTATTACCACTTAAGTCTAATTTCTCCAGAGAAGTAAGATGAGATAATCCTTGGATATCCTGATCATTTAAATTTAATTTTTTTAAAGTCAAAGAAGTTAAAGAGTAAAGACGATCTAATACATCAGTATGTTCAACGAAGCAATCAGAAAATAATTCACCTGGATCTCCTCCAGTTAACGATAATTCTTTTAAAGCACTTAAATTGGCCAAGAAAGATAAATCTGTCTTAGAAGAATGAAGGGTAATCGTTAATTTTTCTAAAGAAGTAAGGTTAGCTAAAACATCATAAAGTTCTTCTTCTTGATTTTGAAACTCTAAACTGAGCGATTTTAAATTAGGTAATTGATTAAGAAAGGTTAAATCGCAAGGTTCAAGAAGTTGAATCGAGAATTCTTCTAACCCTTGAACGTTAACAAGTACTTTTGAAAGATAATCAAGATCTTTTTTAGAAAAAGCACTCACACTTTCAAATTGATCACTAAAATCTTTGACTTCGACTCTTTTTAATTCTGGCATTGAAATCAACAAATCACTAATTCTCTGATAAAGTTCTTCTGTACTCCAATCAGGAAAAGACTCTTTTATTTGACTAAGTTTAGTTGGATGAAGGAAAAAAGATTCTACATTTCCATCAAACAACAGACTTTTTAACATTCTTTCTTCTTCTAGCTGTTTTTCTTCTTCTAAATCAAGAACTGTCTCTTCTACTACTTCAGATTCAATTTTAGGTTGATGAGTACATCCTGAAGACATTAACGTAATTCCTGTAGCTAACATAAACACACTGAATGAATACTTTAAATTTTTTATATCCATAAATTATACCTCCAAAATAAGTAAAGATAGTATATAACACAGAGCAGAGGTGTCAATTTTAAACATAAAAACATGCCCATTAGTAAAATGAAAAACAAAAAAGGCCAACAATTTGGCTTCTTTAGTTATCTTATCCTTGAGTAAGAGAATAGGTATCTCTAGCGATCATTAATTCTTCATCGGTTGCGACTACATAGACAGGAATCTTGGATTCTGGAGAAGTAATTACACCTTCGACACCTTTTCTAACAATCGTTTGATTATTCTTTTCTTCATCTAAAATAATACCAAGTGAAGTAAGTTTTTTCAATGTCTCACCACGAATAATCGTATCATTTTCACCACCACCAGCAGTAAAGCAAATAGCATCGACTTTTCCATCTAACTTAACGTAATATTTCGCAATATACTCAACAATTTTTTCGGTATACATATCAAAAGCAAGTAATACCTTTTCTTCGTTAGCTTCGTATGCACGGTCTAAATCACGCAAATCACTCATTCCAGCAATTGCTTCTAAACCACTTTCTCGGTTTAACATACTATCTAATTTATCTAAGTTATAACCAGTCTTTTTCATCACGTAAGAAAGCATAGTATAATCAATATCTCCACTACGTGTTCCCATCATGATACCAGCATTTGGCGTAAAGCCCATCGATGTATCAATACATTTTCCTTCTTTTATTGCTGAAATACTAGCTCCATTACCAATATGACAAGTAATTAAATTAGGATTTTCTTTATTTAAAAGTTCTGCCATTTTTAAAGACACAAACTTATGACTTAATCCATGGAATCCATATTTACGAACATGATACTTGATATACCATTCATAAGGAACTGGATATAAATAGTTAACTTCCTTCATTGTTTGATGAAAAGCTGTATCAAAACAACCTACTTGTATAGCTGAAGGAATTGCTTTTTGAAAAGCTTTTACTCCAATCAAATTAGCTGGATTATGAAGTGGTGCCAAATCCGAAATATTTTCAATTTCTTGAATGACACGATCATTCATCACTACACTACTAGAATATAAATTACCTCCATGAACAATACGATGTCCTACCGCTTCGATCTCATCTAAAGATTGAATTAACCCAGCAGAAACCAATTCTTTTAATAAGACATTAACCGCAGTTGTATGATTTTCTAACGGTAAATCTTTTTGAATTTTTTCTTCTCCGATACGAATACTATAATTACTTCCTTCTAAACCAATCCTTTCCATCGTCCCTTTCATCAATACCTTCTCTTCAGGCATTTCATAAAGACGAAACTTTAATGTCGAACTACCCGCATTAACTGACAAAATTTTCATATTATCTCTCCTTTTACTTATTATACTATTAATAAATTTCAAAAGGCAACAATATTTAAAAAAGAAAATACTCCATCTACTTTTGGAGTAACTTATTTTTAGCCTGTGTCATTCCCAATTCAATCTCTTCTCGATAAGAAGGAATAATCGCATTCAATGTGTCAAAAAGTTCTCGTTCAGCCCGACTGAAACCATCAGTATGCCAAAGTAACCTTTCTCCTTTCACAACTGTATGTTGGTAAGCCAAAAGATAAGCTACTTGAATAACATCTTCGCGTAACTTTTCTTCACTACCCATTTTAGTATATAAACGAACCAAACGTTCTAACACTTTCTGATAAGGTATCCATTCCTGATAAGCAATTTTATCTGTATAATGATTTTCACATTGAAAGTTTTCTTTAGGAACAAGCGATAGCCCACCATGAGGACGTTCATGATCAGGAAAAATACAACCATCTTCCTTCAAAGCTGTACAAGTGTTTTTAGCAGAAAACAAGTCAACAACATCACGGTCTAAACCACGACTACGAACACATAAATGATACGAAACATTATGTTCAAAAACATCAAATTGGGCAACGATCGAAGCATAGCCACTATCCAATCGCTCTTTTAAACTAGATAAAGACATGCCTTTAAAATCACTAGGTGAATAACTACATCCTGAGTAAAGACAACACTTACCACCACAAGCTTTACACAAATCATGATTAATATATAAACTTTTTTCATCGATTTTCATTAATATCTACTTCCATTTCTAAGATATTATTGTATGAAAAACAGAAAAAAAGTCAATAAAACAATACAAAAAGATAGGTATCTCAACCTATCTTTTAAGCTATCCTTAAATTACTTATTTATTTTGGTAGCTTCCACTAACTTGATTTAATCCGTTTTGAACTAAACGTCTAGTAATTTCACCACCAACTGAACCGTTAGCACGTGAAGTAGCATCTGGTCCTAAATTAACACCGAATTCGTTAGCGATTTCGTATTTCATCTTATCGATTGCTTGTTTAGCACCAGGAACTCTCATCTTCATTGAAGAACTTGTGTTATTCATTTTGTTTCACCTCCTATACATTTATAGAATGTGAGAAATGAATAAAATCATACATAAAATAAATTGGAAATTTTTTACTTTTTTTTATAATAGAGAATCAAATGATTCATTTTCTATCTTTTCTTCAGCCGTTATAGAAATCGTAATTACTTGATCAACAATTTCATCGATTAATTTTTCATAATCAAAATTAGCTTCATTTTTTAAACATTCTTCTAAACGGGGATGAATAACTGGATGTTTAGGAACAAAGATCGTACAACAATCTTCATAAGGTAAAATACTAATATCATAAGTATCTATTTTTTTGGCAAGTTCGATAATCTCTAACTTATCTAAGCACGCGACTGGCCGAATAACTGGCATATTCGTTACACTGTTAATCACTTGCATACTCGTTAACGTTTGAGAAGCAACTTGACCAATACTTTCTCCATTCACTATCGCTAAAGCTTTATATTTTTTAGCTAAACGTTCCATAATACGATACATCATTCGCCGCATAATCGTAATTCCATAATCTTTATCACATTTTTTATAAATTTCTTCTTGAATTTTCGTAAAAGGAACAATGTGTAGGCGAATATGATCAGTATATTGACATAATTTCTTTGATAAAGAAATTACTTTATTTCTAGCTTCCAAACTTGTATGAGGAAGTGCTTCAAAATAAACCGCATCAAGTCTTACCCCGCGTTTTAGCGCTAAATATCCCGCAACTGGAGAATCGATTCCTCCACTTAACATTAAAAGTGCTCTAGGTTGAGTACCAACGGGATATCCACCTAATCCATAATATACTTTAGAGTAAACATAGGTATATTCCTTTAATATTTCCACACATAATGTAGTATCTGGATGATGAACATCTACGGTTAAATCAGAACGATTTTTTAATAAAAAACCACCAAGTTGACGACTAAACTCTGTACTAGGAATAGGAAATGATTTTTCACTACGTTTAGTTTCTACTTTAAAGCTACCATGAATCCCATCAAGAGCTAATAAACAAGTACTTTGAATTTTAGAAATATCTGTTTCTACTTGATACGCAACTTGATAAGTATGAATACCAAAAATTTGATTAATATTAGCCAAAATCGTTTCTAAATCTTCATCACGAAAATGAATATACATTCTAGAAATATCCCGACTAATTTTAACTGGCATATTTTTTAATTTTTTTTGAATATTCTGATATAAAGTGTTAATAAAAAATTTACGATTTCCTTTTTTAGTTGTTAACTCTCCATACTTGATTAATATAACTCTATCCATTATTTTCCCCACTTTCTAATTATTTTATTGATATTAAAAATTTAATTTTTGTATACATTCTTTTAATGAACGAATGAAATAATGAATTTCTTCTTCTGTTGTCAAATAACTGATACTGACTCGAAGAGAATGATTACTTATTAATGAATCTTTTCCTAAAGCAACTAATGGTAAAGAAGCACCACTATCTTTAGAACAAGCTGTTTTCGTAGAAATATAAATATCCTTTTCTTCTAAGGCATGTAACATGGTTTCTGGTTTAACTCCAGGTACACTAATATTTACGATATGAGGAATTGTTTTCTCTCCACTATTAAGGATAACACCATCGATTTTTTCCAATTCTTTTTTTAAAAGACCACTAAGTTTTTCGACATGACGATATTTCTCATCAAAATCCGTTAAAATTAATCGAAGTGCTTTACTACAACTGACGATAAGTGGTAAAGCTGGAGTACCACTTCGATAATTAGATTGACTCTTTCCTCCAAAAATAAGTGGTTCCAACTCGATATTATTCTTTTTAATCAAACATCCAATTCCTTTTAAACCAAAAAATTTATGGGCACTAAAACTATAAAGATCAACATGTTCTAAAGAAACAGGAATTTTACCAACCGCCTGAGTTCCATCAACATGAAAAATCGTGGTAGGAAAATTTGTCAAAAAACGTCCTATCTTGTCGATATCTTGACAGATTCCCAGTTCACTGTTAACATGACAAATACTGACAAGGACCGTATCTTTAGTCACCATCTTTTTCAATGCTTCAAAATTGATCAAACCTGAATCTAAAAGAGGAACATAGTCAATAACATATCCACATTTTTCTAAGTAAGATATACATTCCAAAACACTAGAATGTTCTAATTTAGTAGTGATGATATGTTTACCCCGATTAGGATATTTACGAATAACACCCTGTAAAGCTAAGTTATTGGCTTCGCTTGCCCCACTTGTAAAAATCACTTCTGACTCCTTGACATGAAGTAACTCTGCAACTTGCCTAGTAGAGGCATCCATTAACTTTTTTGATTCTACTCCTAAACGATGAAGAGAGTTCGCATTACCAGGAAATTTTAAACATACTTTTGAAAAAGAATCCAACACTTCTTCATTAACTGGCGTTGTCGCACTATAATCCAAATATACCATAAAATCACTTCCCTACGAATAAATGACGCACCTATTATAGCACAAAAAATAACGTTTAGTAAATGAAAAAGTGCCTATAATACCAGACACTCTTCCTAATATAAAATATAACCATCTACCAAATAATAACATATCCCTGCTTATGAGAATTTTACCCACACTCCTGAATTTTATCCCCATAATTTACGAATAAAAGATAGGAATTATAAATCATCAAAAATTTCATCAATTCAAAAAGAAATTTTTTCCAATAAATCAAAACTTTTCTTATTTCTTTTTACAATAAGGCGTAATACGAACTGGTACTTGATCACCGAATCGATAAAAAACATGGCTAAAAGGTTGAATATAATGAGGAGCAGTCTCATCAAATAATTCAGTCTGATTTAAACCATATTGTCCCAAATAGTCTAACCAATCATCATTATTATCAAATTGAGAAACAGATGCTGAATGACAAGCATAAGTAACACAAGGAATTAAAAATAAGCCCTTACCAGAGTTTTGAAATTGTCGAATAATGATCTCATGAATATCACATGGATGTATCGCAATACCTAAATCATACTCAGAGATATCTGTACTTTCATCAAAGGGATTTAAATCTTGTTCATATGGCGCATATCGATCAATCACAAGCTCTGGATCCATTGCGGTCACTTGATACCCCTTATGAGCCAACAATCGAGAAAGTCGCCCACTACCTGCCGCTATTTCTAATACCTTAGGATAAACAGATACTGGATAATGACGAATCACAAATTCTAAAACTTGATTAATTGGATTCATTCTACCCCTCCTTTTTAATGGCTAGTATTATACCACAACTAAACTAATAAAACAAAATAAACTCAGACATCTTGCTCATAGATATAACCTATCATATAATAATAATTGGTGATAAAGATGAAAAACGAGAAAAAAATGAGTGACTTTTTTACAGGAATCGAGGCAGTATTTAATCCTAGTTTATCCTACTTAGGACATTACCCAGTCAGTGTTCAACAACTAGAATGCTGCTCAAAAATAGAAAACAATAAAAACCTAGTTAGTGAATATTTAAAAAGAAAATATCTAACCAATATTCAAGAACTTGTACCTGTTGAACTTTACAACGTCCAACTAATATCCGATGAAAATATCGATACTAATGAAGGACGAGTATTAAAAATTTGGCTAGAAACGATAACCGAACAAGTCTGCCTTGATCTAACAGGAGACAAACCCGATATCCCAGAAGATGTTTATCGAACCAATACTCAAAAACAACCACTAAAAGCCTATTTAAAAAATTATAAACTAGCGATCTCTTCTTTACTAAAAAACGAAAATAATCCTGAACTAGATAAATATAAACAAAATCTAAAAAACTTATTTGCCGCTTATCTAGGTAGTAATTCCAAAAATAATCAATACAGCCAGGATCAACTTTTCACTGCCTTTTTAGAAAAAATAAAACAAAAAATAAGTGGTTTCTTAGTATGGTATGATCAATTAATCGAAATAAGTAAAAAGCCAATCAATTTAAAAGAATTAGAACAGTGTCTTGATTTAGAAAAATTTTATTTTATGATGGCAAAACATCTACTAGAAATAAATAAATTCATGGAAAAAGATATTGACGGCCTCCATAATTCTTTTATCTTTGTTGATCTTTACATGTCAAAATTAATCGAACTAAAAAAGGAAACTAACTATAACATGAGTATAACGATGCCTCTATTTAATGGTACGATGACTAAAGTAACTACGGATAGCTTAATTCAAGAATATATCGAGTTAAAAAATAGGCATCCTGAATTTCAAACCATTTTTATAAGAGAAAAACAAGGCGTTAACTATCGAGATTTAGAGGTATCAAAAACTATACTTGCCCAACTTGAAGAAGAACAAAATGCCAAAAAACTAGCTGTTTCTTGGAAACTATTTAAAAAGGGAGAACAAGAAAATAAAGAAGGAAACACTAATACTATCGTCACACATATCAAGAAAGAAGAAAAAACAATCGATCAAAAGAATGCCGAACTTAGAGAACGTTTAAACTTCTTTGAATCATCTCCATACTTATATCAGATCGAAGGAATTAACCATTTTGAAGGTTATCTTGGCTATATCTATCCCAATAACCTAGTCATTTTTGAACGCTTTTATCAAAATTTAACTACTTTTGAATTAGCAGATAATCATGCGACTTATATCATGAATCTCAATAACTTTATTGAAATGTCTAAACTATCTAGATTAGAAATTATAAAATACATTAAAGAAGGAAATCGTGATGTTTCTAGAAAATATCATACTAGTAGTTGGAAAAAGAAAATGACAGCAGTAATCGAAGGAAAAGGATATGATATAGACACAATACAAACAATTGATGAACTAATTCAAAATCATCAATTAGAAAAAAGAGGGAGAAAATAATGAATGAATTAATCAATCAAATAATAGAAGAACAAGAAACCATAGAACAATTAATTCACATAGATAACCAAATCATGAATAGTTCTATCGACTATCCAACTTTTTTAAAACAAAGTATCGAAATAATCAATAGTCATAACAACATCACACCAAATACAAATAAACCTCTATTATGGATAACAGATGGCGAACCTCTCCTCACTTTAGCGATTCTAAATAATGGGACCAAGCAACAAACCACTATTTTTGTCAATCACCATTATCTAGCTTTAAATAAATGGTTAATCACCAGATATGTTGAATTAACCAATCATACAAATTACTATATTGATTTTTCTTTAAATTATAACCACTATATAAAAAATAAAAACGACTATGAAATAATTCCATTAGGAGAAAATACCTTTAAAGAGGAAGTCTTAAATGACTTTAAAGACGAATAAAACGGATTTTGAACAAACCCGTTTTTATTTTTAACTATCTTGATACAATTTTAATAATTTATTATGAAAATCTTCTTCAACTAATTCAATCGAAGATAAAGAGACTTCTAAGGCTTCTTTATAACTACCTTTATGAAATAACATCTCAGCATTACTAAGTCCCGCATCTACTTCTTCCATAGTACTACGGAACTTATTTCCATAGACAATAGCCATCTCCGCCAATTGCGCTGTTTTAATCATTTCATTCGTCGTATTATATAATTTTAATACTAAATCACGAGCAGTATCTACACGCATGTTTAATACTTTAATCACAATTGGCTTCTTATCTAGTTCTTTAATGATTTCTAAAATGGCTTCATTAGCTTCTGATAATTCTATAAAATAATTATTCATAATAATTGGTAACTTATAACTACGAATTCTACTCTTACACTGTTTTAAAAGTTCTTGAATGTCATCTAACTGTTCTCTAGCCCGCATTTCATCTTCATGCATACTACCTAAAGTTCTTAAAGAAACATCAAGTTCTTCTTCCAATGTTTTCAAATTACCATTTAAAGTAGAAATTTCCTTAGAAGCATCTGAATAAGGTTTAGTTTTATCTTTCAAATCCTGAACTAACTTTTTATAATCAGCTTGTAAGACTCTCATTCTGCGACTAATATCATCTAAAGCGACAATATCTTCATCTTTTAAATCATACATACTTTTAATATCATCTAATTGAACATAAATATCTTTAATGATCTTTGTCGTCTTCTTTAATTTCTTTTCAAATAATAACGATTCTTCTTCATATACTCTTCTCGCAAAACGTTCTTTTTCAAAATCATTAAAAATAGAATCCAAATAGTCAAGCATCGTTTTAAGTTCAAACATACAGTCTTCTAAGTTAAGTACTCGAATACGATCTAATATTGTACTAATATTTTTTCTTGATTCTTCCATATTATAAGGAATCTTTAAATACCCAAGAGGATATCCTTTTTCTTCCATTTCTTGACTAGTTGCCTCAATTTCTTCGATTCTTCTAGGAATTAATTTTTCAGCTAAAAGAACTAAATTAGGAGCTTCTTCAATGACGATAGCCATATGATCAATCATAGTATCTAAGGCTTTAACAATATGAATTACTTCGTCATATTCATTCTTTTCCATGACATTTTCAAAATCTAAAAATCTTTTTTCAATATTCTCAAACTGTAAATCAATAACATCCGCTACATCTTCATAATCACTGCGGTGATTTTGAAATGTTTTCACTAAATTACGATATTTTGTTTTTAGTTTAGTTACAATACTACGATACTTTTCTTCACTCAACGTGATCTCTTTAATCTCATTTAACAATTCATTAGCACTCTCTCGAGCCTTATAAATTTCGATTTCTGTTTTAGCCATTTTTTTACGAATTGTCTTATAATCTTTTCCATTTGTCGACTCTAAATCAAGTTCGATAATCATATCATTAATCAAAGCAATCTTATTATCTCGTATCATTTCAAAACGACGTTGCCAGTTTTTATATTTTTCCCCCATCTTATCATTCTTAATAATAGGTTCCACTTTAGAAAGCTCTGACAAGACAGGAGTAGAAGCAATCATATTCTTCTCTTTATCCAAAGTCTCTAACTCATCCTTAATGGCTTTTACTTTATGTTTTTGAATCACAACTAAAACAACAGTAATACTGATCACTGCGATTACCACAAAAGTACCAACAAGTAATATCACACCATTCACCCAAGTTCACCTCTGTTTATCCTATATATACCATTCTAGCACATAAGTGGTGAATTTTGGATATTTTTTGACAAAATTTAACGACAAAAAAGCATAACTAAAATAGAGTATGTCAAAAAGAGGAAAAAAGGCCACTCTAACTTTAATACGTAATAACCAATATATATTCAACCAACAAATTTTCTTCTATATTAAATTCAAATTTTCTTGACTTTTAGTTTGACTAGATAATAGCACTTCAATACCAAAGCAACTATTACTCTACAATAATACGATTAGTTATGGAATAATTATTGAATAATTTTTTCTGAAATCCAGAAACGACCCCCTCATTAAAATAAAGTTCACATAAATTACCCTCGTATTTTAAACATTTCTTAGTAGGAGGAAACGATCTAAATAGTTCTACAGGTGATTCCTCAGAAAGGCTCCTATAATAAGAGCTCAATTTTCCATCTAGGAATTCATATAAATACCTCTTAATTTCCTTTAAAGCCAAGATCTCATCTTTTAATTTTTTTAAGTCATCTAAATTTTCAACATTTTTTAGTTTTTTCTTCTCTAAACCAATCCTTAACGATAACAAGTGTACTCCAAAAGTAAGTTCACTAAAAGTTAATTTATTAACCACTTTTTCACTATGGAGTTTCCACCAAGAATTAAACTGCCCATAGTGTTCAACTTCCATACTTAAAATATACAATGTACTAAAAACAGGAGCAAAATTCCAATCATTAAGACGAGTCTCATCAAATAATTGTCCAAATTCTCTATCTTTAGTCTCGTCTCTGTAATCTATAACATCCAAAAATTCTTTATACTCACAGAATTCAAAATCATTATTGAGTCTTTCAAAATACCTTATAACAAAACTTTCTTTTTCACTTTCATCTTCGTCATCAAACCAACCGTCTTGTTCTAATTCTTTTCTTAATTGCTTTATTTGCTGAGCTTTCTTTTTCTGCTTTTCTCTATCAAATTCTCTTTCAGCAATAATCTCCTGATCCCTTTTCATTAGAAGTGTAGAAACGCCTTTAGGAAGATGATACTTTCTTTCTAAACGAAAATTTAAGATTTTTTTAACATAATCTTCTTCACTACCTCCTCTTTCAAGAATTGAAATCAGTTGTGAAGTTGGATAAAACTTGATAAAACTTTCCTCTAAATTACTTGTTTCCATAATATACGCCCCCTCCCGTCATATTGCTACTAGTATAACATCTAGAAGTAAAAACGTAAATATTTTACTCAACAAGAGCTTGACAACTATTAAGACTAATATATTAGGAAGGAGCATCAAACTAGATAAAAAAGATAAAATGAATACAGCAACTTTGCCACCCTTACCAAATAGTCAATGCATAATCAAATAATCTATTTATATAATCTTAAAAAGCTAAATATAACCTAAAAAATATTCACTCTTTTTTCTGTAGTAACCAGGATAAACGCATGAGAAATTGTGCGTTTTTTATGTTAATATATATGTAAGGAA
>OGQX01000135.1_pt1 | contig 85795 bp, 90 predicted proteins | sample 1553291 | NCBI WGS metagenome assembly OGQX01 (sample SAMEA2580030, study PRJEB22360) | human gut metagenome | biome: human gut; feature: human-associated habitat; material: faeces | place: Denmark | collected 2008/2010
ATTGCATAAAAACTAATTTATATCGCATATCAGTCGCAAAGTATAACAGAACTTTGTGAAAAAGTAAGGCAAAAATTTTGAAAAGTATCTAGATTTTGGTATAATAATAGTAGTACTATAATAATACGAGGTGAAACGATGAAAAATGGCATAAAGATTTTGTTAATCATTGTTTGTTTAGTTACTGTTATCTTTATTATAGGAGGAAGTTATGCTTATTTTACTGCCTATGATACTTCAGAACAACAAGTGGTAAAAGTAGATAACTTAGAGATTACCTACGAAACTGGACAAGATATCCTAATGGAGAATGCTTTGCCACAACCATTAGAATCAATCGAATCCTCTCCTGGTCACCAATTTACAATAAGAAATACAGGTGATAGAGATATAAATTATAATGTGGTTTTTAGTGAAATATCTTTAATCAAAGATAATCAAGATACGTTTTCGAATTATTTAGGATGGGCCATTTATTCTACAGATTCTAGTTATCAAAATGAAACTTTTTTAAAATCGGGTTCGTTTTCTTCTCTAAGTGGATTTTTATCTGGAGATAAAGAATTAGTGATTAAAACAGATATTCCCCTAAAAAAAGGAGAAAGTCACAGCTTTATCTTGAAAGTAGGACTAGTGGAAAGTGGCGGTATTCAAAATAGAGATGCCGGACTCGATTTATCATTCAAAATGCAAGTGGATACCTTTGAGCGAGAAGAGGCAGTTAGTAAGCAATCGATTTATCATTATAAGGAAGGCGAAAGTCCTGTAATAACCGATGAACAGAAAGCATCAGTTACAAAAATTATCCTTCAAAACCGAATAGCTCCTATTGAAGGAGCGGAGACATCATTAGACTTTTCTCCTAATCAGGATGGTAGCTGTATGGTTTATTTAGTAGAAAATCAAGATGAAGCGGGAACCTATACGGTTTACTTTCAAGGAAACGATGAGATTTGGTTAGAGGAGGGAATTAGATTCTTTCAAAGCTTTATTAAACTGAGAGAAATTGAAAATATAGAAATATTAAATACTTCCCAAGTAACGAGTATGTGGAATATGTTTGCAGGATGTGTGGAACTGACTAGTTTGGATTTATCACACTTTGATACTTCTAATGTGACTGATATGTGGGGAATGTTTGCCCAATGTAGTAAGTTAACGAATTTAAACATCAGTAATTTTGATACTTCCAAAGTAACCAGAATGGCTTGGATGTTTGAAAATACCGGTTTAACAGGAATTGATCTTTCTCATTTTGATACCTCACAAGTTACCGATATGAGCGGGATGTTTTATAATATTCAAAACTTAAAATGGGTAGATGTTTCTAGTTTTGATACTTCTAAAGTAGAAAATATGGAGCAAATGTTTAACAACTGTGTTCAATTAAAGAACTTGAATTTGGCGAACTTTAATACTAGTGTAGTAACGGATATGCATGATATGTTTTCAGGATGTAATAGTTTAACAAGTTTAAATGTCAGCAACTTTGATACTTCTAAAGTTACACAAATGGGTGGAATGTTTAATGGCTGTTGGAGCTTATTAAGCCTAGATCTTTCCAGTTTTGTGACCTCTTCAGTAACAAATATGAGATATATGTTTTATGATTGTGGTCAATTAACCAAGTTAGATGTAAGTCGATTTGATACATCGCAAGTACTAGATATGACTCGTATGTTTGGCTATTGTCGATCATTAATTTCCCTTAATCTAAGTAATTTTAATACAGAAAATGTGACAGATATGAGTTTTATGTTTGTTTATTGTACTTCCTTAACATTCCTTGATGTCAGTAGCTTTATGACTACAAATGTAACGAATATGAATGGGATGTTTAGTCATTGTACGGCATTAGCCAATCTTAATCTTTCTAATTTTAGTACACCTAAAGTGACTAATATGCAGACAATGTTTGATTCTTGTACGAATTTATCTAGTCTTAATTTAAGCAGCTTCGATATGTCTAAAGTACAAAATACAAAATGGATGTTTTCTTCTTGCAGAAATTTAAAAGCCATTAAATTTGGTAATTTTAATTATTCTAGTATTGTAGATTCTGAAGCTATGTTTAGTGGAGTTAATGCCAATATTGTCATAACGATTACAAATAGTGACGCAGTTTCTTGGTTACAAGATAAACTTGCATCAGGAAGTGTCGTAGTCAGTGCGTAAAACGGAAAAGAAAATACGAATTGAAGGTATTTTCTTTTTTCAGTGTGCATGTTTTTTTTATCATTCTCATATATTGAAATAGAAATGAGGGATAAGATGAAAAAAATAATACCTTTTACGAAGACGATTAAATTTAAAACGATGATCGCCGAGATCACCGATATTGAAACCAAACATAATCTCGAGGTAAAAGAAGGAAATACTATCGAAGGAGACATCCTGCTTGATGGTAAATATAAAATGCATGAAGCAAGTCAAATAGAGGAGGAGTTTCATTACAATTTACCATTCACGATAGAAGTGGATAATAAATATGATATCTCAAACTGTACAATTACGATTGATGACTTCTATTTTGAAATCATTAACGAAGAAGATTTAAAAATTAATATAGAATTAGAAATTGGTAATGTGGAAGAAAAACCTTTACCTAAAGAAGATATCTCCTTAGATGAAGAAGATATTCGCAAGACAGTAGAGAAAATTCCAATTGAAATTGAAGAAAAGAAAGAAAAAATAGAGATCGAACCATTAGAAAAAGAAGAGTCTATCGATGAATTAGAAATAACCGATGTATCGGATACGATTAGTGGAAAAGATGGTTTCCCAGCTTTACCAGATAAAAGTGATTTAGAACAAGAAATTGAGGCTAAGCTAACACAAGAAATTTCTAAAAATAAAGAAATTTACGACCAAGAAGTAAAAACGTATCAACAAGCGTCAACTTACACTTCAAGTGCCGCAACGACTACTTCTACTCAACAAGAAGAAGAGATCAATCTATCTACAGTAACGAAAAAAGACCGTCCTAAAGAAGAATCTAAGATGTCCTCTATTTTCAATGCGATCGCATCCAGTGATGAAACTTTCGTCACGTATCATGTTTACATAGTTAGAGAAAATGATACGGTAGATTCCATCATCGAAAAGTATAAAACTACTCGTGATGATCTAGTGGCTTATAACGATTTAGAAAATATAAAAATTGGTAGCAAAGTAATTATTCCATGTCAACATGAATAAAAGACAAGAATTAGAAAAATACAATTTAAAAGCCTCACGTTACCAAAAAAAGAAAAAAGTAGATATTATTTCTACAGAAAATAATCGTTATTGTCTAAAAGAAGGAAACAACACCAATATTTACGAATATCTAAGAACCCGTAATTTCCATAATTTTCCCCCAAATTTAACGAATAATTCCGATCCTTATGAAATAACCGAATACATCGATGACTTTGAAGTACCAGAAGAACAACGAATAGAAGATTTGATCTATCTCGTCAGTCTATTACACACGAAGACAACATTCTATAAAAATGTAGATATTGATCAAGTAAAAAAAATCTATGAAGAAATCATCGATCGTCAAGATTATCTATACAATTATTATTCTGGATTACAGAATATGATTGAAAGTGAAGTTTATATGTCCCCGAGTCATTACTTGTTAATCAGAAATATTTCTATTTTATATCAAAATATTGGGGAAAGTAAAAAACGAATAGAATCGTGGTATCAAAAAGTAAAAACAAGTAAAAAACTTCGTTATGCGATGACACATGGTGCGTTAGAAAAAGAACACCTAATTGAAAATAATGATCTTTATCTAATTAGTTGGGGTAAAGCAAGAATTAATTTACCAGTTTATGATCTATTAAATATTTATCAAAACAATAAAGAAAAAATTGATATCTTTGATCTATTAGACATATACCAAACAAAATATATTCTAAAAGAAGAAGAAATCGATCTCTTTCTGGCCTTAACTTTATTACCAGAAAAATTGGAAATGAAGAAAACAGAAGTTCAAAAAATTAAACAAGTATTCACGATTACAGATACTGCTTATCAATTACGTGAAAAACTAAATAGAATGAATAAAGCGAATTCTAAGCCTAAACATCCTATTTAGTTTTTTTAAAAGATAATACGAATAAAGCCGACGATCACCAAAATCAAAAATAACAAGCATAGAAACGAGTTAAAGCGAGAGACAAAGAATATCGCAAAAAGGCATTGATAAAATAAAATGATCAGTAATGAAAGAAGACAGCCCATATAAAAAATACTAGATTTCCTTCTACATTTACAAGATTCACATCGGCAGAAAAAACCATGTCCTTGTCCTTTTTTAAACATCATTTTCACCTACTGTATTATATGAAAAAATCAAGTCTCTGTATGGGCTAATCACTTTGTACAGAAAATGAAATCAATACTTGCCAATCAGTAAATTCCCTCGTATAATGGAAATATTATAAAAAAAGAGGGATGAGTAATGAGAATAAAGAAGGAATGGATTTCACTATTTGAAGAGTTTTATCAACAGTATGATAGTAGTAACCCTAAAATTAAAGAACGTTATCTTCACACTTATCGAGTCGTAGATAGAATAGAAGAATTAGCGATAAGTCTTCACCTAACCGAAGAAGAAATTGAACTTGCGGAATTAATTGCCTTATTACACGATATTGGCCGTTTTGAACAGTTATCTATTTATCATACCGTCAATGATAGAAAGAGTTTAGATCATGGAGAATATGGAGTAAAAATATTGTTTGAAGATGGTTTAATCGAAAAGTTTAAAATACCAGAAGAATATTATCCAATCATCAAAATAAGTATTTTTAATCATAATAAAATGGAATTAACAGGAATTAAAAATAAAAAAGAAGAATTATTTGCAAAGATGATCAAAGATGCCGATAAACTAGACATTATCTATTTATTAATTGAAAATAATGAGTTACCAACCACTAATGAAGAAGTAACACCAACTTGCCGAGAACTATTTTTCCAACACCAGATGATTCCCTATAGAGAACTAAAAACAGATAGTGATCACTTATTAATCTATTTAGGTTATGTCTATGAATTATATTTTTCTAATAGTTTCCGTTATCTAGAAGAAACAAAACTATATGAAAAAATGGCTAAAGAGTTAAATTATCCGTCACACTTAAAAGAATATTTTCAAGAAGTAGAAAAGTATATTCAAAATAAAAGTATTGAACCAGAATTTCAAGATTAAATAAAAATGATATAGTTAGGATGATGGTAGTTGAAAACAAAATATTATTATCAGGGAATCCCACTAAAAGAATATTGTAATCAACATTCTATAAATTATAGTACAATTGGGACGAGAATAATAGCTAAGCAAAAAGAAAATCCTACTTTATCTATAGATGAATTAGTCGTTTATGCGGTAGAATCTTATCAGAGTTCCGTAGAAAAATATTATTATCAAGGAATGTTATTAACTGAATATTGTAAAAAGAATTCACTATCTTATCCTACAATTTATACTAGAATTCAAACAAGAATAAAGCAATGCCCAGATTCTTCTTTAGACGAAGTGATTTCTGATGTGATAGAAAATTATATGGATTACAAGATTAAATATCTCTACCAAGGAATATCTTTAAGTAAATATTGCCGTGAACATTCTCTAAATTATCGTACAATTGTTATGAGATTTTCTAAACGAAAAAAACGTTATCCTGAACAATCCGATGAAGAGATTCTTACCTATGTAATTGAAGAGTATAGGAATACTAAGTTAAAATACTATTATCTAGGAGTTCCATTAAAAAAATATTGTGAAGATCAATCTTTAAACTATGGAATGATTATATCTAGAATAGATAGACTAAAAAAACAATATCCTACTTTATCTAATGAAAAATTAGTTGACTATGCCATAAATAAAACTAAACCTAAGTTTAAATATATGTATCAGGGAATACCCTTAAGTCAATATTGCCGTGAACATTCTCTAAATTATCGTACAATTCTCAAAAAATTCTCTGAACGAAAAAAACAATACCCAGACCAATCCGATGAAGAAATTTTTACTTGTATAATCGAAGGATACAGTAACTCTAATTTTAAATATTATTATCAAGGAATTCCATTAAAAAAATATTGTGAAGATCAATCCTTAAATTATAAGACTATTCTATCTAGAATTGAAAAAAGAAAAAAACAATATCCCACCTTATCTGATGATGAATTAGTTAATTATGCCATAAATTATGTTAATACTAAGATTAAATATATTTATCAAGGAATGTCTTTAAGGAATTATTGTGAAAAATATTTGCTTAGTTATCAAACGATTATATCTAGAATGTGTCAAAAAAGAATAGAATGCCCAAGTTTAAATGATGATGAATTAGTTGATTATGCGATGGATAATTATATCGAACCTGTATATAAGTATTATTATGAAGATACTACTTTATTTGATTATTGTGCTAAAAATGATTATAACTATTCTACAGTAGTCAGAAAGTTTATGAAGAAGAAACAAGAGTTATTAGAAATAAGCGATGAAGAAATCATGCGTTTAGCGGTGGAAGAATATCGGTTAGAGAAAGAAAAAAGAGATAAAATGACGAAAATAAGAGATATTTTTAACACTCTAAAAGTTAATCAAGATATAGAAAAATTGAAAACATCTTGTTCATTTTTAAACATTAATTTTGAAAACGTACAAGAATTAAAAAATGCGGGGTATACGACTTATCAGGCAGTTAGTATGATTTGGTATTTTTCTGATCAACAAGACGAAAAAAATAATAAAATATTATCTCAAAACCATTTAACAGAAATTAAAATCTTAGCAAGTAGTGATTTATCTACCTTAGATATTTTTTCATTAATTTTTCTATATAAGTGCCATCTTGTTGATACAAGAGAAGTACTATGGGATAAATATTTGAAAATAAATACGAAAATGATTGTAAGAGTGTTAAAAAGAGAACTTCCTCTAGAACATTATCATGATCTTTTAAATGAATTACAGATTTGTACGTTAGAAATTATAGATAGAACATATTCTAATATTAGTGGAGAAGTCGTTAATTATATAAAAAAGAATATTAAAGGAGCAATATTAGACTATATGAGAAAGAATCCTTATACAAAATCTTTAGATGAAGACGTCTATGAGAATCAAATAGCAACAAAATTAGATTTTGTAGTGGGTAAACCGGTATCTACTGACGAACCATTTAGTGAAGAAATGATAAATGTTATCGGTACTTTGCCTAAAGAGGAAATTCAATTTCTCCTTCTTCGCTTTCAAGAGAATTTATCTTATGATGAACTTGCGCAAAGATTTGGTGTGTTAATCGAGGATATTCAAGAAAAAGAGATGTCCATTTTAAGTAAGATTAAAGAAACTTTATACCAAAATGAAGATAGTCTTATTTTGAAAAAAGTAAAAGTATGATAATTGGTTATAGAAAAAATATAGATAAAAAGAATCATAATGGAAATACTAACTAAAGATAACTTATTTACAAAGCAAAAAAATTGGTCTATAATAAAAACACGAAATACGAAGAAGTCGAGGAGTACAAAGAATGATTCTTATAGAGAATTCATGGTTGGTGAAAATGAATAGAAATTATCTTTGGAAGGTAGCGATGGAGTAGAATTATTGAACAATGAGTAGGTAATTCCGTAGTGAAAAAGATACGTTAGTTCTTTAATGAAGGGTACTCTTTTTAAGAGTGAATTAAGGTGGTACCGCGGGTTTAACTCGTCCTTATTAATTAAAAGATAAGGAGGAGTTTTTTTTATGGATTATGAACGGGTAAAAGAAGTATTTGAAAAATATGTAGAAAATTATGATCAGAAAGAAGAAATAATTAGCCTAAAGAAAGAACATAGTTTAGAAGTCGCAAACTTGATGGCAGAACTTGCTTTCCGACTTAACTTATCTAAGGAAGAAATTATTCTAGCGAAGATTATTGGACTCCTACACGATATTGGTCGTTTTGAACAATTTAGAATCTATGGAAAGTTATCGGATAAGAAAACGATCGATCATGCTGATCAAAGTTGTATCTATCTGTTTGAAGAAGGACACATCAGAGATTTTATTGAAGAAGACAAGTATAATGAGATTATTGAACTAGCGATTAGGTATCATAATAAGTTGGATGTCCCACCATTAAAGGATAAGGAAAAATTATTTGTTTCGATGATTAGAGATATGGATAAAGTCGATATCTTTAAACAGTATGCTATTCATTATCATTATGTGTTCAAAGCGGATGAAGTGACTCCAACTGTGTTAAAAAACTTCAAAGAAAGACATCTTCTCGATATCAAAGACAATAAATCAAAATCAGACGCCGTGTTATCGATTTTAGCCTTTATTTACGATTTTAATTTTGAAGAGAGCTTAGATATTCTAGTCGAAACAGATAACTTTGATTTATTTGTCAGTACGATTGAGGTAGCTGAAGATAGTGAAAAATTGTGGTTAAAAGTAAGAGAAATCTGTTACGATGCAATTAACGAGGGGGTTCATCATGAATAATAGGGGAAAAGTATGGATAATTCCTGATGAAGGACAGATAATCCAGCCACTATTTGAACGAGATGTAGCTCTTGGTGAGAATCACACCAAAAAGATTCAAGAGTTTTCGGATATGTATCAGTTAGGCTTCAATTTAAACCTGATGATTATCAAGAGGCACCATGCCGAATTGCGGAACTTGGTCATTTGGTGGTAAAAAGTGAAGATTCATCAGGACTCGTCATTTTCTATTTACCAGAAACGATTACTGATCGCGAATTAGAATGGTTCTATCAAAATGAAATGATACTTAGTCGCTATAGTGTGATTGGTGCTTATAATTTACAGAAAATAGATGATGAAGCCAACTGGGAAAAATTTTATGGAATTGATAAGATAAAAAAGGAAATAAACCGTAAATATATAGTAGGAAAAAACGGTTTGAAAAATAAATAAGGAGTAGTGAAGAAATATGTTAGATAAAAAATATGACCATCAAAAAGTAGAGATGGGAAAATACAAATTTTGGCTAGAAAAAGGGTATTTTAAATCAGGACAAGATAAGACGAAACCAGCTTATTGTATCGTAATACCTCCTCCTAATGTAACGGGAAAATTACATTTAGGTCATGCTTGGGATACTACTTTACAAGATATTATTATTCGTTATAAACGAATGGATGGGTATGATGCGTTATGGCTACCAGGTATGGATCATGCTGCAATCGCAACAGAAGCCAAAGTAGTTGCGCGCCTAAAACAACAAGGAGTAGGAAAACGAGAATTAGGAAGAGAAAAATTCTTGGATGAGTGTTGGGATTGGACTAGAGAATATGCGGAAAATATTCGTTCCCAATGGGCAAAATTGGGTCTATCTGTAGATTATACTAAAGAGGCCTTTACCTTAGATGATAACCTTACTCTAGCAGTAAAAACGGTATTTAAAAAAATGTATGATGAGGGATTGATTTATAGAGGAGAACGAATTATCAACTGGGATCCGGAAGCTCAAACGGCTTTATCCAACGAGGAGGTAATCTATAAGGAAATAGATGGTGCCTTTTATCATCTAAAATATTTTATCGAAGATAGTGATGAATACTTAGAAGTAGCGACAACTCGTCCGGAAACATTATTTGGTGATACGGCAGTAGCGGTAAATCCAAGTGATGAAAGATACCAAAAATATATTGGAAAACAGGTAATTCTTCCTTTAGTAAACAAAAAAATTCCTATTGTTGGCGATGAACATGCCGATCCAGAATTTGGAACTGGTGTCGTTAAGATAACTCCTGCTCATGATCCAAATGACTTTGAAGTAGGACTTCGTCACAACTTAGAGCGAGTTATAGTCATGAATCCAGATGGAACGATGAATGAAAATGCTGGTAAGTACGTAGGAATGGATCGTTTCGAATGCCGAGAAAAAATGTTAAAAGATTTAGAAAAACAGGGCTTATTAATCAAAATCGAACCAATCAAACACAGTGTCGGACATAGCGAAAGAACTGACGTGATGGTAGAACCGTACTTATCTAAACAGTGGTTTGTTAATATGGAAAAGTTATCTCGTCAAGTTCTAGAAAATCAACAAGATAAAGACAAAAAGGTAAACTTCTTCCCAGAAAGATTTGAAAAGATTTTAAATCATTGGATGGAAGATTGCCACGATTGGTGTATTTCTCGTCAATTATGGTGGGGACACAGAATTCCAGCATGGTATAAGGGTGATGAAGTCTATGTAGGAATAGATGCGCCAACAGAAGAAGGATGGCACCAAGATGAAGATGTATTAGATACCTGGTTTAGTAGTGCTTTATGGCCATTTGCAACTCTTGGTTGGCCAAATGAAACTGAAGATTTCAAACGTTATTTTCCAAATGATTGCTTGGTAACTGGCTATGATATTATTTTCTTCTGGGTTTCTAGAATGATTTTCCAATCTCTAGAGTTTACTGGTAAGAGACCATTTAAAGATTGCTTAATTCATGGATTAATACGAGATAAGATTGGTAGAAAAATGTCAAAATCATTGGGTAATGGTGTAGATCCGATGGATGTCATCGATACCTATGGTAGTGATTCTCTACGTTTCTTTGTAACAACTAACTCTGCCCCAGGTCAAGATTTAAGATATGATGAAGAAAAAGTAAAATCGACATGGAATTTCATTAATAAATTATGGAATGCCTCTAGATACGTATTAATGAATCTAGAAGACTTTAGCCAAGAAGATTATACGTTAGAAAGCTTGACTTTACCAGATAAATGGATTTTAGATAAATTGAATACAATAATTGGTAATGTTAGAGTAAATATGGAAAAATATGAGTTTCATAATGTAGGAAATGAATTATATTCCTTTATCTGGGAAGATTATTGTGACTGGTATATTGAATTATCAAAAACCAATATGAATCGTACGACAAAGAGTGTATTACTTACTGTACTTACCGATATTTTAAAAATGCTTCATCCATTCATGCCGTATGTAACTGAAGAAATCTACCAGATGCTTCCAATCAAAGAAGCTGATTCCATTATGATTAGTACTTATCCGAAACAAGATAAAGCAAAGGTATTTAAAAAAGAAAAAGAATTAGTTGAAAAAATATTAGAAGATATTGTTGCGATTCGTAATTTAAAAGCAACTAATCATATTAGTAAACATGCCGATGTAAAGATAGAAACAAAAGAAGAATTAAAATCTATTTATTATTCACAACTCAAGATTCAAAATCCGATCAATGATGACAAACAAGATAATTCAAATAAACTTTCTTACCACTATCAATCTAAATTAGTCGATATTACTTATTATGATGAAGGTGAACAAGAAGATCTAGCAAAGAAAGAAGAGGAAATCAAGAAGTTAGAACAGTCAATTGAACGCCGTGAAAAATTACTTGCCAATGAAAATTACGTCAACAAAGCTCCACAAAATGTCGTTGAATTAGATCGAAAAAAACTACAAGAAGAAAAAGAAAAATTAGCTTTATTAAAAAAGTAGCTATGTTAAAGAAAAATTAGAAATATAAAACTGCTTTATAACGGATTATGTTTTAACAGGAAAATATGCTGAAAAATTAAAATAAGCCGAAAATAAGCCGAAAATAAACCGAAAATCAAAAACTAAAGATAAAAAAACAATGAAACTATACATAATTGCGGTAAATATTTATCGAAGTAAGCATGGCTCTCAAAGAAAACTTCGGAATAAAATCCGAAGTTTTTCGTTTGTGTTAACTAGCCAAGAAGAAAAATATAAGTTAAAATAAAACTAATAGGGGGAAAACTATGGAAGAAAAACAAGCATTAATTTTATTTTCTGGTGGTTTAGATTCGCTTCTTACTAGTTGTAAAATGATTGAAGATGGGTATCAAGTAACCTTAGTTCACTATGATAACGGGAGTAGTAGTAGCTGTGAATATGTTAAAGAAACTGCTGAGAGGTTGATCGAACGCTATGGAGAAGATAAAGTAAAATTTTGGGGATATGGTCTAACGGTAGGCTATTTTAAAGTATTACGTGATGAGATGTATAGTTTAGAACTACAAGAAATTGTACAAAAATATCCTTATTTCGATTTGCCACAATTTACTTGTTTAGCTTGTCGAAGTGCCATGTATATTTATACCGTTTTATTATGCAAAAAGTTAAACATCAAAGTAGTTGTCGAAGGAGCAAGAGCTAGTCAATTATTTGCCATTGAACAGCTAAGTATGTTAGAAGAGTACCGCGATCTTCTCAATGCTTTTGGAATTGAACTAGTAACCCCTTTAGTAAATTTAGAGAACGATTACGATAGAACCATTGAACTACTAATTAGAGGAATTAATCCAACTGTCATAGAGCCACAATGTCATTTCGGTGTACCCATGAAAAAGCCATTAAGTCCTGAAGAAGAACTAGAAGTTTCTCGTATATACCAAGAAGAATTAAAGCCTAAATGCTTAAAATTAATTAAAATGAGCGAAAAAATCCCATTAGATCCAAAAGGAAAGCTCTATTAATAAAAAAGTTACTATTCACAGTCAAAATATTCACAGATTATGGGAAATCATGAAAAAAACTTCTCATAATCTTTTATTATGAAGAAAAATCTAGTACAATTTGTATAGAAAGATAAAAAATTTTAATTTTCTATTGACTCGGCAGTCGACTGCTCTGTTAATATCTTAACTGAAGGGAGGAGTCTATAGAAAAAGGAGTGAATAAACGTGTATAAAATTGGTGATTTTTCCAAAATTGTAGATATTCCGGTTAGAACGCTTAGATATTATGCTGAATATGGGGTATTAGTTCCCAGTGAAATCGATCCATTTACAGGTTATAAATATTATAGTGATGAGAATGTTGGCGAATGTGAATTCATTAAATTGTTGAAATCATTAGATTTTACCCTTGATGAGATCATCGAATATAAAGAGGGCTTAGACGAAGAAATCTTAGAAAAGAAAAAAGCAGAATTCGAAGAAAAAATTTATCTGTTAAATTTAAAAATTGACAGAGTAAATCAAATACAAGAAGACATCAAACATAAAAGAAGTCATGGAAAAGAAAAAGAAACCGAAAGAGAAAGAGTGTTAAGGAGGAAATATGAAAAAAGAAATATTAGAAAAACTATTTAATCATCCCCAAAATATGATTATCGAAGGAAATATTTCATCAGGAAAAACAACGAATACATTGTTTCCTATTGTAGATAAGATTATTGAACAAAAAGAAAATTTATTGATTTTAGATGCACGAGAAGAGTATTTACATCAGTATCAGGAAAAATTAAAAGAAAACGGTTATCAAACAATCATCATAAACTTAAGAGAACCAGATAAAAGTGAAGGCTGGAATCCTTTATCGTATCCATATCAGTTGTACCAGAATGGAAAAATAGACAAAGCGCAAGAATGTTTAGAAAAGATTGGAAAAACTTGCTTCTATGAAAAACAGGTTCAGGATCCATTCTGGGATAATGCTGCATCCGATATATTTACAGGAATGACCCTTGGTTTATTTGAAGATGGTACCCCTGAGGAAGTAAATTTGAACAGTATAATGAACATATTTAATCAAGCGGAAGAAAAAATAGGCGGTTCAATTTATCTAAATGAATATTTTAACGCTAAAAATCCAACTTCAAATGCCTATACTTTTGCTTCTGCCACGATTTTAGCCCCTAAAGAGACGAAGGGAAGTATTTTATCTGTCGCAAGACAAAGATTAGGAATGTATGCAACCAGAGAAAATCTATCTCAGATGATGAATAAAACAACCTTTGATGTTGAAAATTCTCTTCATAAACCAACCGCTTTTATGGTGATTGCTAGAGATGAAAATAGCGCTTTAAATACAGTTGCTACCATGTTTATTGAACAACTATATACTAGATTAATCGATTTAAAAGTAGATACCAAGTTCCATTTTATATTGGATAATTTCGATAGTATTGAAATATGTCACGATCTAGTAGATATTTTATCCTCTTGTATACCTAGAAATATAAAAATATATATTGCGACTCGTTCTTTATCCAAGCTAATCGATACCTATGGAAAATATATGCTAAAACTATGTGATTTAATTTCGATTAGAAATGAAGATATAAAAATAGAGATGGGTAATCAAGAAGAAAAAATTGAGAAGGACTTTGAAACGATAACAATTCCTAAAAATACGATTTTCTATCCAAGCTATGAAAAAGAAACGATTAAATGCTTTGATCTAAAAGAAAAAGTACATCAAATTCGTCATGCTAAGATCATAGAAGCATTAAATGCACAACCAGATGATGGAGAAATAAGTGACATTCAAAAACAAATCGATGATAAGTTTAAAAAGTTAACGGAACAAGAAGCTTATTATCAAGCAAAAGAACAAAAATCAGAATTAGAACAATTTAAAATCGAAGATTAAAAATAGTAACAAGTAAAGTAGGTGTTGTGATGGACGATGAAATCAAAAAAATTAAACAAAAGAATTTAGATCGATTATATGATTATCGTCAAAAACTCTATAAGAACCCCATTTTAAAAGATCTATTTTTAGAAGTAACTTCTAGATGCAACGCTAGATGTTGTCACTGTGGAAGTAGTCGTACAGATAAAGTCAAAGAAGAATCAGTGCGGAAGCGTTAAAAAAGGCCCTTTTAGATATTACTGATCACTATAACGCAGCCGATATTTTATTAAATGTTACGGGAGGAGAACCGCTAGTTAGAAAAGATTTATTTGAAATCATGGATTATGCCAATCATTTAGGTTTTCATTGGGGAATGACTTCTAATGGTATGTTAATTACCGATGAGATTTTAGAAAAGATGAATCAAACCAATATGGAAACCATTTCTATTAGTTTAGTTGGGTTAAAAGAGACACATGAAAGGTTTCGCAAAGTACCAAGCTCTTTTGAACGCATTATCACAAACATAAAAAAAACTACAGAAAGTCCCATCAATTAAAGTCGCCCAAGTCACGACCGTAGCTAATAAGAAAAACCTTCATGAACTAGAATCTTTATATCAACTAATGAAAGAGTTAAAAGTTGTTTCTTGGCGGGTAATTAATGTAGATCCAATTGGTAGAGCGAAAGAAAATAAAGAAATTCTACTAGATAAAGAAGAGTATCAGTACTTATTTTCCTTTATTAAAGAAAAACGAGAAGAAAATATAATTAATGCAGAATATGGTTGTAGTCATTATCTAGGCCTTTCTTTAGAAAAGGAGCTACGAGATACTTACTTTTCTTGTGTTGCGGGACTCTATGTCGCAAGTATTCTAAGTAATGGTGATATCTTCATTTGTCCTAATGTAGAAAGAAGAAAAGAATTTATCCAAGGAAATATAAAACACGATAACTTTGTAGAAGTATGGGAAAATAAATTTCAATTATTTAGAACAGATAACCGAACAAAATATGACCAATGTAATGGTTGTCCAAACTGGAAATATTGTTTAGGCGACTCGTTTCATACCTTTGATTTTGAAAAGAAAAAAACGTGTTTTTGTATTCGAGAATTATACGAGGTAAATTATGTATAATGAAGAAAAAAATAATCGTTATGATATAAATCCAGAAGAAAATATTCCACGGGAAGTTTATGGTATTCCAAACCCCAATCGAGTAATAAAAAACGCAAATGACTATGATCGTTATCCGAGTATAACTATGGAATCAGCTAGAATAAATATCAGTAACAGTAAATCTAACTATATGTTGAGAATCAATCATTTTATTCCGACAGATAAATATAAATTACTATTTGATGATATCAGACAGGCAAGAGGAAATTTACCAGTTCTCATCTCTAAAGAAGATTACCATAAATTTATGGAAAAATTATCTTCATTAACTAGTCGTTGGGAAAGTACCTATACTGGAAATCATGAGGTGAAGTGGAATATAGGAATTACCCCTAATGATGGAGAAATTCGTTTGATTTTTGGATATGGTAGTTTCCCTAGTAATTGGAATGATTTTATCGATTTATTAATAGAGTACGAACAATTATATAAAAAACTAAAAAATAATGAATAAAAACCATATTCAAGATAAGATAGTATTGTATCAGTAGGAAATATTCCTATGGAATTGTTCGTCACTACCGTTTTCTCGATTATTATGATATCGATTGACAAATTACTTTAGAAAATAATTTCTAAAGTTTTTCTATAGCTCTTATGTACAATTAAATGGAAAAAAGTTTGCAATTTTAAAAAAATAATATATAATCTGTGGGCACAAAGGAAGAGAAGAGAGAAAATGAAAAATATTAATGATAATCTAGATTTAACTATACTTGAACTTCAAATGCTAAAAGATATGCTAAAAGATGAGAGTTTCTACACATATAATGACGTAAAAGTAGATACGCAAAGAAATGTAGTAGAGGGGAAACTTATTACCGTACTTGGAGAAAATTCAATTCGAGAAGAAAAAAATTATTCTGTAGAATTTGATTTGGATCACAACATGATCCGTCTATGCGTACAAACCAATAGGATAACCGATGTTAAACCTTTAAATTATATCGATGAAGGGGATGCATATACTTACCGTAGAACCAATATTCAACAAATTAGAGAATATCAAATAGTAAATGGTAAAATGAAAGCAACAGGGGTCACCGTATCGCAAAGTGTACAAGAAGACACACTTGGTGGTGGAGAATGGATAATCTTACCGTTCTCAAGCGTAGCGGATGCATTAAATGCTAAACGTATTACTTTTTTACCAACTTCTCACAAAATCGATGTGATGGAAGAGGAAACTTGGGAATTACCAGAAGGGTATAAAATTACAGACGGCTTAGCTCCATTTACCAAAATAGAAGAGAAGATGGCAGCAACTGTTTCTGATACGACTGCTCAATTCACATTTGATCAAGTTTGTAAAACAATCCTAGATGAAAATTCAAATAATCTAGTAAAAAAACATAAATAATAAAAATCAGTCAAAAGCCTTTAGTTCAAAAGATCTAAAGGCTTTTTCTATTCCTCAAAACCAAAATAAATTATGATGCATAATATAGGAAAATATGGTATACTAAGCATGGTGATGAAAGTGAAGAAAAATATTTATATCATTACCTTGATTTTAGTTATACTCGATCAAGTAGTAAAGAGAATTATTATAAATAGTTTTTCTTTATTAGAAGTAAAAGAGATTATTCCAGATTTCTTCTATTTTACCTATGTAGAAAATACAGGAGCAGCTTGGAGTATCTTAGAAGATAGTACTTTTTTTCTCACCGTGATTAGTGCGATTTGTTTAATTATACTGAATCGCTACCTAATGAAAAAAAATACCTTTTCTCGCTTAGAAGAATGGTATTATGGACTTATTATGGGTGGCATTTTAGGAAATTTTATCGATAGAGTAGTAAGAGATGGGGTCGTTGATTATATTGGCTTTGAGTTTGGAAATTATCAGTTTCCGATATTCAATATTGCGGATATGGCGATCGTTATCGGCGTAGGATTAGTCCTACTAGAGATGATTAAGGGGGATAATGATGATAGAAATAGAAGCAAAAAAGAAAGAGATAAGACTAGATCAATATCTAAGCGAAGAGTTAGAAATCAGTAGAAGTAAAATTCAAAAGTTGATTAAAGAAGAAAAAGTTTTAGTGAATGATAAAAAGGTACAGCCTAGTTATTTAGTAAAAGAAAATGATTGGATTACAGTAGAAGATAACTTAACTTTTGATATCGATATTGAAGGAGAGGATATTCCTTTAGATGTCGTTTACGAAGATGAATATTTACTAGTCATCAATAAAAAATCAGGTATGGTTGTTCATCCCGCACCAGGTAATTATCATGGTACTTTAGTCAATGCCTTGATTCATCGTTTTAACTGGAAAAAAGAGAATAATATTAGACCGGGAATTGTTCATCGAATCGATAAAGACACAAGTGGATTATTGGTAGTTGCTAAAACAGAGAAAGTCCATGAAGAGTTAAGTGAAATGATAAAAAGACACGAAGTAGAAAGAATCTATTATGCCTTAGTAGATGGCGTAATTCCGCACAGTACTGGAACGATAGATGCCCCAATTGGAAGAGATACAGATAACCGTCAAAAGATGAAAGTAACCGATCAAAATAGTAAAGATGCTGTTACCCATTTTAAAGTATTAAAACGGTATCCTAAAAATACCTTAATCGAATGCAAGCTAGAAACTGGACGTACTCATCAAATTAGAGTACATCTTGCTTATATAGGTTATCCAATACATAATGATCCTGTCTATGGAAAGACTACCAAAACAACACCGTTTGGTCAATACTTACATGCTAAAAAGATTTCGTTTATCCATCCAGTTATGAAAGAAAAATTATCGTTTGAAACCCCATTACCTGAAGAGTTTACCTCTTATTTAGCAGAGTTAGAACAAGAAAACAGAAAGGAGTAATTTATGGAAGATACCTTAAACCGAAAAGATAGAATCGTAATGAAATTACTACATTATTTCATTACTGAACAAAACTATAGCCCTATCATCTTACAGGGCGCAGAAGATGAAATTTGGTTAGAAAACTTAGACAAAGATTATAAAATTGTTCGTATTGTTTCTAATTACATTCATAATGATGAACAATTAAACTTCGACCTATTTAAAACTGGAAGAATTGTAAAAAAGATAAAACGAAAAACCTTTTCTTTTCATATGAATGTTCTATCGATCTATACTGATCTAGGAGATAATGCTCATTTAGATAAGATACAGAATAATGATTGTATGTTCTTATATGATGAAAAAGATATAAAAAATTATAGTTTTATTGATAAAGCTTTTCCAGATATAAAAAACAAGTTAAAATTCACAGAAAAGGGACTACAATTATTTGTAAAAATTACGAATGATATTAATATGAAAAATAAAAAAGAAGCAGAAAAAGCTGAAGATGTGTTTAAACCAAAAAAAACAGTCATCACACCGATTTTAATTGGAATAAATGTTTTAGTATATTTATTAATGATGTTTGGAAATTATGATTATATCATCAATGAATTCTGTGTCTATGGACCACTTATCCGTTATGGAGAATATTACCGACTATTAACAGGGATTTTCCTTCATGGTAGTCTTTTACATCTATTGTTTAACTGTTATGCTTTATATGTAATTGGTAGTCAAATGGAAAGCTTCATGGGTAAGGGTAAGTACTTAATCATCTATTTATTCTCTGGACTAATTGGAAGCTTAACTTCAATTGCGTTAAATGGAGATACAGCGAGTCTCGGAGCAAGTGGTGCCATCTTTGGTTTGATGGGAAGTATGCTTTACTTTGGTTATCATTATCGGGTATATCTCGGAAATGTTCTAAAAAGCCAATTAATTCCTCTAATCATTATCAACTTAGTACTCGGTATGATTACTCCAGGTGTAGATAATTATGCTCATATCGGTGGCCTAATTGGTGGTATTTTAATTACCATTTCACTAGGTGTGAAATATAAAAGTACTACTTTTGAAAAAGTAAATGGTTGGATCGTAACCGCTTTATTTACGATATTTATGATCTATATGGGTATTTTTGCTTTTAGATAATACTATAAGATAAAGTAGAAAATGTACAAAATCTCTTTAAGCAGTTGAAGAAAAGAAAAATAAATGTTAGAATGTTTATTGTAAAGAGGTGATAAAATGGAATCAAAAACTACTCATTTATATGATATTGAAGAGTTTGATAAAGCCTTAGTAGAAGCGATTCTAACAGAAGTAAGAGATGCTTTAAAAGATAAAGGATATGATCCGATTAATCAATTGACTGGATATTTGATGAGTGGCGATCCTGGATATATATCATCTCATCAAGATGCCAGAAAGAAGATAACCGGTATCGATAGAAGTAAAATTATCGAAGTGTTACTGAGAAAAGGTTTAGACGAATGAGATATTTAGGACTAGATTTAGGAACAAAGACTTTAGGATTAGCAATATCTGATGAACTAGGTACAATTGCGACAAGCTACAAAATACTTCATCATCAAGAAGATTACGATAGCTTAATTTTCCAATTAGAGGAAGTAGTTAACGAAAAAAATATTAAAGCATTTGTATTAGGGTTTCCTAAGAATATGAACAATTCAGTAGGAGAACGAGGAGAAATTACCTTAAAGTTTAAAGAAAAACTAGAAAGAGAGTTTCAACTACCTGTTTATATGGAAGATGAGCGATTAACTACTCGCCAAGCCGAAAATTTATTAATCAGTAATAATACAAGTCGAAAAAAGAGAAAAAAGGTAATAGATTGTGTAGCTGCTACCATCATATTACAGAGTTTTTTAGATAGAAGGGAAAGAAAATAATGAAAGAAAATACGTTTAAAATGGTTACAGAAGATGGAAAAGAAATTATATGTAATGTTTTGTTTACCTTTGATAGTGAAGAAACAAAAAAGAGTTATATTGCCTATACAGACAATACTTATGAACCGGATGGTAGCATCAAAGCTTATGCCGCCGTATATCATCCAGAAAATTTAAATGCAGGATTCGAACCCATCGAAACAGAAAAAGAATGGAAAGTCGTAGAAACTATTCTAGAAGCCATCCAAGAAGAAGTACGAAATAAAATTCAACAACAAGGTGAGACAGCTCCTGTTAGTCCTAACGAGCAATAAATTTTTGCTCGTTATTTCATAAGAAAAAAACTGAGGAGAAAAGTATGAAGAAGTTTAGAAATATTGCTTTAGGCATTTTAATTGCCTCTGTCATTATTATTGTTGGATGTTTAGGATTTTATCGTTTGATGATAAGTGCACCATCTGGTGATAAAACAACAAAAGAAGTGGAAATTCCAGCCAACTCTAGTAGTAAACAGATCGCAAGTATTTTAAAAGAACAAGAATTAATTCGTGATGATAGAGTCTTTTTGATTTATTTAAAACTAAATAATGTTAATGATTTAAAAGCAGGATATTATGATCTTTCCCCAAGCATGGGAGTAGAAAAGATTGTAGCTACTTTACGAGAAGGTAGTACCAAAAATCCTAATGAGATTCAAATTACTTTTCAAGAAGGATTAAACATCAGAGAAATTGCGACAATTATTAGTGATAATACAAGTAATAGTTACGAAGAAGTAATTGCGAAAGCGAATGATGAGGAATATATTAACCAATTGATGGAAAAGTATTGGTTTATCGATGAAAGTGTAAAACAAGAAGGGATTTATTATGATTTAGAAGGGTATCTTTTCCCAGATACCTATAAATTGACAAATCGCGACGTCGATGTCGAGTATATTTTTAATAGGATGTTAGAAGAGATGGATCGTGTTTTAACTCCTCATAAAGAGGCAATTGAAGCTAGTGGGTTTACTCCTCATGAAATATTAACTCTTGCCTCGATGGTAGAAGAAGAAAGTGCTAATAAACAAGATCGGAATAAAGTAGCTAGTGTGTTTTTGAATCGTTTAAAGATTAGTATGCCACTAGGAAGTGACGTAACAACACGTTATGCCAATCAAATCGATAATAAAGGTCAAGCATTAACGGCCGCACAATATGCCTTACAAAATCCTTATAATACTCGCTTGACTAATGGAACGATGGATGGAAAACTACCAATTGGACCGATTTGCTCTCCATCAGAAGAAGCAATTGAAGCAGCACTTTATCCAGATAGTCATAATTATTTGTATTTTATTGCGAATATTCAAACATTAGAGACTTTCTTCTACGAAGATTATGCATCTTTTCTAGCTAAAAAGAATGAATTAGCTGCAGTAAATGGAGGACTCTAGGAGGAAAAAATGGCAAATACAAGTATATATGCAGAAATAAGAGAAATCAAAAAATATGCCTTAGATAATAAGATTCCCATCATGGTCGATGAAGGAATTGACTTTCTAACGACGTTTATCATTAAAAACCAAACCACCAATATTTTAGAAATTGGTAGTGCGATAGGGTATTCCGCTATCATGATGGCACTCGCCAATCCTAACGTGAAAATTACGACAATAGAACGTGATCATGAACGTTATCTAGAAGCAGTTAAGAATGTAAAAAAATTAGGATTAGAAGATAGAATTACGCTAATTTTTAACGACGCCTTAGAAACAACGATAGAAGGTAAATTCGATTTGGTTTTTATCGATGCGGCAAAAGGACAAAATATTCGTTTCTTTGAAAAATTCGAACCCAATTTAACGGATCATGGTGTAATCATTACCGATAATATTGATTTTCATGGTCTAGTTCAAAAAGATGTAGAAAGTATTCAAAGTAGAAATCTAAGAGGATTGATTAGAAAGATTAGAGAGTATATCGATTATTTAAAAAACAATCCCAAATACGATGTTGAATTTCTAAAAGTAGGAGACGGTATCGCTGTTGCTCGTAAGAAATAACCTATAAAACTTCAAAAACTGAAGGTTTTATAGGCTTTTTTTATTGCCAAGCTGCGAATTTTGTCGATATAATAAAAATAAATGAAATTTTAGAGAAAAATTTCATAATAGTAAGATAGGCGGCGCACGATGATAAAAAAGAAAACAACAGAAAAATACAGTGATGAATACCCGATTAATAAACATTTAAATAGAAGAGTAGGAGGACAAAATGGATAGAGAAAAATTATATTTAATTCGAAATATTGTAATAGATGCTGATAGGCACGATTATTACTTGCCTGATGATGTGGTTTCTTGTTTATATCAAGAAAATACATCCTTATTAAAAAAAATAATTGATTTTGATCAATCGACTTTAAAAAAAGAAAAACAATTTTTGTTTAATTTTGTTTTTCAATCAGAACTCCCTTCAGTAGAAAAAGAACAGATTTTAGATCATTTGATGGATTACGCCATTTCCAATCCGGCTGGATTAGTAAATAACTATACAACAATGCTTACTACGGTTTCCAATCTTCATCCAACAAGTAAAGAGATGAACGGGATAATCAAGTCTTTAAAGAAGGATAACAATTTATCTGCGGTAATTACTCCATTTGTCCAGGTATTAAGGATGAAACTAAATGCCAAAGAGATTTTAGAAGTACTAAGACCTATTTCTGAAGAAAAAGATTGGGATAGTCAATCTATTTATATTATACCAAGGATCTTTTTTGACATGTGTCCGTACTTAGATGAACGTCTAATTTCTCATGATACCTTTTTACAATATTTATCTTGGGGATTAAAAGAACCAGCTATTTCTTATGCTTTAAGTTCTAAAGAAATGCTTTCTCTTGTTAGAAATAAAAAGATGACTGAAGAAGACTTAAAACAAATCATGACTTGGATTTATCAAGAAGAAATAAAAAACAGAGTGGAAATGATCTTTACTAGTCTCAATTTTAGACGTTTAGTAGACAAAGAAAGTATAAGTGTAAAAGATGTACTTAATTTTATCGAAAAGCATTTAGAAGAAAAAGACAGCTATTCTATTTCTATTTTGACGGATATTCTTCTCCGGGTAGAAGATCAATATCTAACTAAAGATGGCGTTCAAAAGGTAGATCATCTAGCTTTAACCGAAAAGATATCCTCTATTGGTAAGAAGTCAGAAGCAACAATCTATCCTAATCCTATCCTTTATTCCTTTTTAAAAAATGATTATAGTGAGGAAGCACTACTTCAAATAGTAAAATTTTTAAATAGTTTGAGAGAAGAACAACGATATGCTTGTAGAAATCTGTTGCAGCAGCTTCCTCAAGATATCAATCTTTCAACTATCCAAGAATTACTAGAACAGTTTGTTAAACTAGATCCAGTTGCTACATCAATGTTCACGGATATGTTTAGCATGAATAATAATAGATTATATATGATATTAAGGAAAAATAAAGAGTATTATTCTATAATTTTCTATTTATTTGATCACCTTTCTAATCCAGTAACTGAAGAAGAATTGGATAAGCTCTTCACGGTAGGGAACATCTTAACTACGATTCCTGATTTAGCTTGCGTTGGTGAAAAAGAATGTCAAAAAGTTTTTGAAGACATAAATAATAGTCGTCATATTATCGATTTAGTCTTCTCAACGACTGAAGAGTGGCAAAGAAGAAATATGGTATCAGCCGCAAAAGAAAATTTTCACTATAAAAATATCGCAGTAGATAGCTATTTAGCCTTTATTGAATATGCATCTATTTATCCACCATGTGAAGAAAAGATAGAAAAATTTAACCGGTATTCTAAACAGATCGAAGAAATAGATCAATTATTGAGGGCAAAAGAAGAGAACAATTCAAAAATTAAAGCTTTAAACCATCAGTAAAATACAAGGAGCATCAAGACATGAAAGAAAAATTACTATGCATTAAAAACATCCTAATAGAAGCAGATAAGGAAAATTGGAGTCTACCAGATGATGTAGTGTCACGGTTAATGAAAGAAGAACTATTTATATTAGAAATTTTTAGTAGAGAAGAGCTAATCAATAAATCAACTCATCTTGAGTTTTTACTAAATACTCCTCATTTAGAGAAAGAAATCAAAAAACAGTTGCTGATTAAATTAATCAAAATAGGGCAAGAAATGCGACTAGTGTGTAAGCAAGAAGCGTTCCATCGATATGTAGTTTCTATAATTGCGTTTTCTAACCTAGAACCATCCAAGGAACAATTAGAAAAATTTGTCGATGCAACGCGTAATCGAGCGGATCATGAGTACTTTACTGATATCATAACCGTATTAGGAAAAATAGGAATAGAAAAAAAAGAAATTCTAACCGTCTTGGATGGTATTCCGATAGAAAAGCCAGAAACAAATTCTTTCGCTACCTATAATATAGTCCGAATTATTGATCTAAGGTCTACTTATGAATGGATCAAGAAAAATAAAATTTCTCGCGAGGACTTTTTAGAATATTTATCTTCAAGTATAAAAAATGAAAAGTTATCCCAGTTATTACTAGAGAATGAGTTCAAAAAACTAGAATTAAATACACAAGACTTTAAGATGATTATGAATGATTTTAAAGAACAACAAGAATCATTCACAGAACTAGAATATGAAATATTAAATAGTTACTATTTTTTAGAACAAGTGAATGAAAAAAGAATGACTGTTTCTCGCCTTTTAAACTTTATTCAAGAACAAAAATCAAAAGAAGATATTCTACCTATCCAAATATTTAACGATTTATTACCTGGAGAGTGGGGTAGGAAAGTAGACATCATCAAACTTAGTAAACAAATTGCGACAATTATTCATCAAGAAAAGAAGGGGTATTCCGAAGAGATAAGTCGATTACTAAATGATTCCAGTATTCCATCACGATTTAGTGAAAAAAATATGGAAGAAAGAAAAACACAATTTCTCAGTTTACTTACCTATTTATTACAATTAGATACTACTCAGTTTCCTTATTTTATGCGAATAGTAAACAGTGGAATCTTAAAAAGCGAAAAAGGTATTCAAGATATTACCGATTATCTAAAACAATTTGAAAAGCTATCTCCTCGTTTATTATCTACATTTAGCGAAGCGATAGCTAGCTATTCTGTTAGAACTACTACGTATGATTCGGCTTATTATGATTTGTATCCTTATCTAATTCAAAAACTATCGGATAGAGTTACTCAAGAAGAGAAAGAAAAATTAGAAACTGCGCTTTCTATTTTAGGTAATGAGAAAAGTGAAGCAAACTGTACCAATAATATAAGAAACATTCAAGAAATTATCGATCTTCTTTTTGAAACTAAGTACGATTGGCAACGTAAAAATATTCAAGAAGTAGCTTTAGATAAATATCCAGCCGACATAAAAAATAATACTTATTTAATGATCATTAAATATATGGCAGAAATGAAACAAAGAGATAAAAAAGAATTACCACCAAAACCACCAACTTCGCGTTATCGACATTTTCAAGCGCAGATAGACGAAGTAAATGCGATGTTAGAAGAATTAGAACCACCAAAAACAAAACTTAAAAAATAGGAGAATAGAATTATGGATAAAGAAAAATTACTATTAATCAAAGAAATCTTGATTTATGCCGACGAGGAGAAAATAAAATTATTACCGGCCGATGTAGTTCCTAAACTATTAAAAGAAAGTATCGATATTTTACAGACTTTAAAAAATGATGAGTCTACACATAAACCACTTTACTTAGAATTTGTTGTGAAGGCAGATATCGAGGATAAAGAGTTGAAAAAACAATTATTAGAGGAAATCATGGAAATAGGAAAGACTATTCCTTCTTATGATGAAGATAAAACAAAAAATTTTAATCAATATGTTACTTCAATTATGAAATTTAATACTCTTGGTCCAACCAAAGAACAACTACTTAGTTGGGCGAAAAAAACAAAAAATAGAGGAAAAGATAGTCAGTCAAGGATGAATAAAATCATTGATGAATTCCAGACACATGAATTTTCTAATCAGGAAATTTTATCCGTGTGTCAGTCCTATCTTTCTAGTGATGTTGGTATAACCGATGCTGACATAACTTTACTCAATATTCATTTTATTTTAAGTAATGAAGATATATATCAGTGGCTAAAAGAAAAAGAAATTTCTCGCGAAAATTTCTTGAAATACTTATCTTGGGCGATGGAAAAAAGTGAAATTGCCTCTTTACTAGATGAAGATAAATTCTTTTCGCTAGAGATTAATGCCGAAGAGGTTGATCAACTACTAACAAAAATGAAAAACCAGAAATCACCAAATTTAGATTTAGAAGAAATATTACTAAACGACAATTTTCAAAGTTTAGTATGCTGTCAAAATATCAATATATCTTCTTTCCTTGAATTTCTTCAAGAGATAGAAGAAAAAGAGGATCATTTGTCCTTAGAAGTGTTTAATGCGCTTATTTCAGAATATTGGAATGAAATTTATGAAGAAACAAACTTACACGATAACTCTTGGCCAATCATTGAACTAAGTCAAAAACTTGCCTCTATAATTAGAAAAGTACCAGAAAAGTATCCAGAGAACTTAATCACTATAATAGACGACGAAAATTTCGTCCAATTATTGGGACGAGAGGAAGACCTAAAGAACAGTCAAACTCAACTCATCCATTTATGTGAATTTTTATCTCAACAGGATGAAATGAATCTCGATCTTCTGATAAAAATTTTAGAATATAGTAATATTTCGGGAAGTATGAATTCTATCTCTGATCTTATTTCCTTCTTCAAACAATTCGTACAACTGGATTATTCCCTTATAGAGTCACTTCATCAATCGATAACCAGTTCAAATGTAAAGTACATTTCTTATAATAATGAACAAATTTATCAAGTGTATCCTTATCTAATAGGAAAGTTATCTGATCCTGTAACTAAATTAGAAGAGAAGCAACTAGAAACGGCTCTTTCTGTTTTAGATCATGCAAAGTATGGAGAAACTGATACGTTAAACATCTATCGTGGAGTTATCGATCTTATTTTCGAAACAAGATACAACTGGCAACGCCAAAATATTATTGATGTTGCGTCAGAAGATTATCCATCGAATTTAAATAAAGATGCTTATTTAAGTACTATCTTCTATATGTCTAAAATGAAAGAAAGAGATGAAAAAGAAATTCCACCAGAATTTTTTGCTCCTTCATACGAGCTTTACCAAAAACAAATCGATGAAGTGGATAACTTGTTAAAACGATTGGAACAAAATAATCCTAAAATATTACAGAAAAAATAGGAGATAAAAACATGAATATAGAAAAATTAAATAGTATAAAAGAAATTCTGATTAAGATGGAAGAATATCAAGTAGAACTAATTAATCCTGAAGAATCTTTTCAAAAATTATTAAATGAAGAAGAAGAAACTTTACAGTTATTAGCAGAATTACCGCTTCTTCCTAATCAAGAAGCCAAAGAATTATATGAATTTTATCTATCTTTAAATAATACTAGGCATAAATATAGAATATTACGTTATTTACTAAAAGATGAAACTAATCCTAAGAATTCGTTAAATGTAAATGTACTTGATGCCTTTTATCGCTTAAATCCAAGTGAAAAAAATCTATTTGGATTTATAAAAAATATGGAACAAGTACCTGGAGTAGAAGAGAATTTTTTATTTATCACCTCGTATTTTCAAAAGGGACTAGGGGGATTTTCTAAACTAAGTAATCAGGAACTTCTTACTTTTCTAAAACCTTTTTATATAGACCGCCGGAGTTTTCTTTCAGGGTGGAGATTAAAAGAAGTGGCTGAATATTTAAGTAAACTACAGGAAGAGAACAAGTTATTGACTAAGCAATATCTAACACAAGAAGAAATGTTAGAGTTATTATCCAAAAGTATAGATAATACCAATATTATTTCTATTTTATCGTCTTCTAGTTTACTCAATATGTTAGAAAATAAACAGATAACACGAAAAGAGTATCAAACGATAATTCAACTGATTCTAAAAGAAAAAGAGGATTATCAATCTGTGAAAATAACGGGATTCTTCACAGAGCCTAATTTAGAACGATTGATTACGGCATCTAATCTCTCAATGGAAGAAGTAATTCGTTTTGTTCAAGAACGTCAAAAATATCCGCTTAAAGAGAATATAGTAGCGTTAAGGATGTTTGAACAATTACTTTCTGATGAATGGTGTGACTATTGTTTAGCTACTCATGAAAATCCACTTGTCTTAAGTCAAAAATTCGCTAGCTGGTTACAGATGCCTGCAGAATACTCTGGAAGTTTTATTAGTCATTTAGATAACCACAAAACCGACATCATTAGAATTCTAGAAAATGGGAAGAACCAACAAGAAAATTTTCAAGAAATGGAAGAACTAATTAACTTTATTAAAAATCTTCTTCCATATACGAGGATAATGACACTAAATTTGTTGGATAAAACCTGTCTTTCTTCTGTTACTTCTTTTCAAGAAGCCTTAACGAAGTTAAAACCATTAGAAGATAAGAGAGTAGATTTACCGTTATTAAATACAGTATCCTCATTAATCGATAATGACTGTTTTGAAGAAATGATAGCCACTAATCCAGATAGAAAAGAAGTTCTTTCCTACTTAGTCATGAAAGAAATCAATACTAATGATCCTTTATATGTAGAAAAATTAAATACAGTTACTCGTATTTTAACCTCACGTCATTTTCTTTATCATGTGAATCAGGTAGTAGAAAATGAACAATTATTTCAATTGATCAATATGATTTTTACTTGTGATAAAGAGTGGCAATTAACGAATCTTTATCAAATATCTACCGAAGAATATAGAGAAATATCTCCAGATACTTATTTACTACTCCTTCATTACATGAAAGAAAATCAGTGTCGCGATCAAATAACGGATAAAGACGAGTCTATATATAGAAAGTATATTCGTCAAATTGATACGATGATAGAAAGTAAAAACAATAAAGTATATAAGAAAAGGAAAAAATAACTTTTCTTTTTCTTTGTTCTATGATTAAATATAATCGAAAGAGGAAGAGGGAATAATATGCAGTATATCGTCGTTCCACAAAATAAACAAGAAATAAAAACCTATCAGGAAAAAGGAGTCAATCTCTTTTTATTCGGATTAAAAAATTATAGTGTTCATTACCCAGAATTATCGCTAGAAGAGATCGAGGAACTTTCTAAGAAAAGTGAGCTTTTTATTGCGATGAATAAAAATATTTTTAATGAAGAATTAGAAGAAGTAGAAAGATTACTAATCGAGTTAGAAAAAACAAATATCAAAGGGATTTTCTTCTATGATTTAGCCATCTTAAGTATCGTAAGAAGAAAACAGTTAAACTTAAATCTAGTCTGGAATCAAACCCATATGGTAACTAACTACAATACTTGTAATTATTACTTTGAAAAAGGAGTTAAATATGGGTTGGTCGCTAATGAGATTACTCTAGAGGAAATCATTGAGATGAAGAAAAAGACGAAGATGCAGTTGATGGTTCAAATCATGGGATACCCGAGTATGTCTCATTCTAGAAGAATGTTAATTTCTAACTATTTTAAAAGTATGGGAAAAGAGAAACAGAAAAATAGATATACCTTACAAGATCATGCTAACCATGAGAATGATTATTTAATTACAGAAGATAAAACTGGAACTAGTCTTTTCTTTGGAAAGATCATTAACGGGACTAGAGCTTTGCCTGAATTAATTAGAAATCATCTTGATTATGGACTTCTAGACACTAGTTTTATTTCTAGGGATACTTCTTTACAAGTACTAGAATTATTTAACGAAATCAAAGAAAAAGTAGAAATAGGAGATAATATCGATTTAGATAACTATCTTGAAAAGACAGCTTCTTTGATTGGAGATAGTACCAATTTCTTCTATCAAAAAACCATTTACAAAGTGAAGAAAGGGAAGTGAACAACATGAAGAAAATAGAATTGCTTTCTCCTGCAGGAGATTTAGAACGATTAAAACTTGCCCTTCTATATGGGGCTGATGCGGTCTATATCGGAGGTCAAGAATATAGTCTTCGGGCAAATGCCACCAATTTTAGTATCGAAGAAATTAAAGAAGCCTGTACCTTTGCCCATGAAAGAAATAAAAAAGTATATTTAACTGCCAATATTGTTTTCCATAACGAAGATATTAGTGGAGTTGAAGATTATTTACGACAAGTAGCGAATGCCGGAATCGATGCCTTTATCGTGAGTGATCCGTTTATCATTCAATATATTCGTAAAAACTTCCCTGATGTAGAAGTTCACGTCAGTACCCAAGGATCAACAACCAATGTTGAAGCCGTTAACTACTGGAAGGGCGAGGGAGTAAAACGAGTCGTACTTGCCCGTGAACTATCGATGGAAGAGATTCAAACCATTATCGAAAAAACAGGAGTGGATATCGAAGTATTCATTCATGGCGCCATGTGTACCTTCTATAGTGGACGTTGTACCTTATCAAATTATTTCACGAATCGTGATTCTAATCGTGGGGGCTGTAGTCAAGTATGTCGCTTTGCCTTTGATTTAGAAAGTGAAGATAGTCAAAAATTCACAATGGCAACCAAAGACTTAAACTTAGCTGACCAAATAGAAAATATGATTAAAATTGGCGTTACCAGTCTGAAAGTAGAGGGAAGAATGCGTTCTCACTACTACCTAGCGACCGTAATTTCTTCTTATCGTAAATTAATCGATCTTTGTTACCAAGATAAATTGACCAAGGAAGCTCTAGAAGAAGAAAAGAAAATATTAGCCCGTGTTGCGAATCGCGAAACGAGTTCTCATTATTTTACTCATCAAGCGGATGAAACTGATCAATACTATACCGGTAGACAAGAATTATCCAATCAAGATTATCTCGCTTATGTGTTAGACTATGATCAAGAAAAACAGATGATTACCATTTCCGAACGTAATTACTTTGAGCCAAATACTTTAGTAGAAATCTTTATGCCTAGTGGAAAGAGAATTTCCTTTACTATCGATACAATCTATGATCAAGAATTAAATCCACTTGAAAAGGCTTGCCATCCTGAAGAAATTTTAAAAATAAGAGTTCCTGAAGAAGTAGAGGCAAACTCTATGATGAGAATAAAAGTAAATTAAAGAAAAAAATAAGGGAGTGGTCCTAATGAATAGTTCAACAATATATTTAGGTAGCAAAGAAAGCGGAAGACGAGAATTTTTAATTATTCAATCCATTTTAAAGTTACATGGTTTCGAGGCAATAGAAGTAAGAGAAGAACAGGATAGAAGTAGCCCAGAATTAGAAAACCCAACTATTTATTTACCGAAAAGTGATAACCCAAGCCCAGTCTTTTCATTTCCCTATGCCGACTTATCTAAAAGAAAACAGGTAGAAGATATTTTAGAGAGAAGAATATTCCCCCATAATATGAGTCAAGAAGAAGAAAAATGGTGGCAGAAGCTATGTTCATCCTCAATTTTTTCCTATTTATATACAATAGATTATCTTTATGCGAATAAATTTCGTCATTATAACGACACATCATTATTAAGAAAGGGAATATATAATACTAGTACTATCTTACTGGACCTAGAAACAACTTTAACTGAAGCGAAAAACTTTTCATGGCAACTTTATTATGCCTATTGTTATCTTGTTGAATACGTAAATAGTGGAATGAAAAGATTAAGAAGTTTTACGTTTCGCGATTATAAAGAAATATTACCATATCTCAACCAAATAGATAGGTTAAGTGCGAAACAAAGAGAGGAAGAAACTATTGCTTTATTAAAAGCCAACCTTCTAAATAGCCAATATTATCTCCCGTCAAAAGATGCGTATTCCGCTTATAATGCTCTAAAAGATTCCAACAACGATGCCATTCGATATACCAGTAATTATATACTAGGTACCTGTAAACAATTATCCCTAGAGCAAAATCATTGGGAACAATTAAGTGAAACAGAAAAAGCAGCAAAAATGCATCAAATTGCCATCCCACATTATCTAAAATGTCGAGAAATCCTTCCTCAAAAAGTTCAAATATTGTATAAATTAGCATTCCAAAAAGAAAGAAGAGAGGGCTATCAAAATTCTAATATATGGTTAGAGGCACGCGAATTATACTCTTTACTCATCTCCATAATAGAAAAAATTCCTGCTAGCGAAAGATATCCCGTTGAATTCCAATATTTATATCAAAGTTATCGCCGCTTGGAGTATATCGAAGAATTACTAGGAAATAATAAAGAAGCAATTAAATTAATAAATCATGCTGAAAATTGTTGGCAAGAAGCAGATGACTCCCTTTCCAGTTGGGTATATCAAAAAGAAAATGTCGCTTATCGCATATTAGATAACGAGTATAAAAATAGAGATCATTACTATGCGATAGCTAGAAAAAGAGTTAAAAGTAAAGAATATCGTCCGTATTAGTAATTATTTTCCGTAAATAACCACTGATTTCTTCTTCGCTTTCCTTCATACCTCTTAAAAACCATTCATTGATTACCGCAAATACACCACTAACATAATAACTAGAAATATAGAAACTAGGAATATCCACTTGACCTAGTCTCTTTTCTACATCTTCGATAAACATATCATAAAGTAGATCAGTACAGATTGTATTTCCTTCACTAGAGAGAATCGACCGGTAAAACTGTTGATTCTTTTTGATATTAGACATGTAAATTTTAGCCAAGTTACAATAATAATCCAGTAAATTATCTTCAGAAGAAGTGTCCAATTTTGTTAACATTTCTTTCTGAATGAGAGTAATCGTATATTTTAATAAATCATATTTATCCGTAAAATGATGATAAAAAGTCGTCTTATGAACGAGAGCTTCTTCGCAGATTTCATTTAATCTAATCTCCGCAAATGGCTTTTCCTGTAGTAGTTTGATTAATGCCTCTGCTAGTAATTTATACGTCTTCTGAATCCGTAAATCTTTCTTCTCTTTCATCATAACAACACCTCGAATAGTATTATTATATACAAAAATATACTAAAGTAGAATAACTAAAAATAATACTTTTTATGAAAAAAGTAGAGTAATTAGAAAAAATACAAAAAAAGTAAGTGCTTTTTCTTGGGAAAAAGCGATAATCTAATACTGGAAGGTGAAATATGAAAAAGAAAAAATCATTGTTAATAAAAATAGGCGACTTTATTGTCGATTTTCGATATCTATTTTTGTGCATTTTTATTTTACTAGGGATTATTTCGTTAGTAAATTTGAATAATGTAGAAATAGAATATGATATTACTTCTTATTTGAGTGATGAAACAGAAACCAAAGCTGGGCTCGAATTAATGGAAAAAGAGTTTGGCTCACTTAATGAACTTCAAGTAATGATTGAAGAAATTCCATTTCAAGAAGCTTTAGAATTAAAAGCAGAATTAGCATCAATTGATCATGTCGCAAGTATTTCTTTTGAAGATAATAAAAACTATTATAAGGATGACAAGGCTCTATTTGTCATCGAATTAGACCAAGTAACAGAAGAAGAAAAGGACACAGTCATTACACAAATCGAAGACCAAGTTCAAGATGAAAAATACTTCTTATATGTAGAAAATGGGGAAGACCAGGTAGAAGGAATGAACATCATTTTAGGACTCGCAATCTTAACGATTATCGTTGTATTATTACTAACTACCGAATCTTACTTTGAAATTGTACTTGCTTTCTTGGTATTTGGTGTTTCTATTCTTCTCAATATGGGTAGTAACTTCTTATTTGGTAAGATTTCTTACATTACAGAAGCTATCGCCATTGTTTTACAACTAGGCTTATCCTTAGACTATTTCATTATTTTTATGAATCATTATATGAAGGAAAGAAGCGATACTCCTAACCTAGAATTAGCGGTCAAGAAAACCGTTTCTAAATCCATCCCAGAAATACTAGCTAGTTCCTTAACTACCATCGCAGGCTTAATTGCGTTAGTATTCATGCAGTTAAAAATTGGTGAAGATATCGGTTTAGTCTTATCTAAAGGTATCTTATGTAGCTTACTTACCGTAATTTTCTTGTTACCATTACTACTTATGGTATTTTCTAAGATCGTCGATAAGACAAAACATAAAGTGCATATTCCCAACATCAACAAGTTAGCTAACTTTATTGTAAGTTCTAGAAAAGTACTACTTCCGATCTTTATCCTTGTCTTAGTTCTCGCTATTTGTATTCTACCTAACTATGAATATGTCTATAATATTTATTCAGTTAGTTCGTTAAACAAGAGTGATAACCAAATCGCGTTAGAGAAAATTAATGATACTTTCAGAAATACAAATCGTTTAGTCGTTCTCATGAAGAATGAAGAAAAAGACTATACAAAAGAATTAGAATTAGCTAATCGTTTATTAGAAAATGATAAGATTAGTAAAGTGACGAGTATCGGAAATTATCGAGTAGGAGAGAATGTCTATCTAGGAAGCAAAGTTCAGTATCAAGAATTTGCCGTCATGTTTAATATTCCAGAAGAAATGAGTAGAAATTTATTTAGCTTATATATGAATAGTCATCAAATAACACAAGAGGTTTCTACTTATCGAATAAATCTCGTGGATTTACTATACTTCTTAGATGAACAAAAAGAAAATCTACCATTATCAGAAGAGATGTTACTACAAATAGAAGGCTATAAGCAAGAATTAGAAAGCTCTATCTCGCTATTAGAAAGTCCAGAATATTCTCGAATGATTTTAGAGTTAAAAGTTCCTTCAGAAGGAGAAGAAACATTCTCCTTGTTAGATAGGATTAAAGAAGAAGTAGAAAAAGAGTATAGTGAAGTAAAACTAGTTGGTGAAAGTGTAAGTGCGACAGACTTAAGTGATTCTTTTTCTAGAGATAATACATTAATTACTGCGGTTACCATTTTATTTATCGCCATCATTCTCTTAGGTACTTTCCGTTCTCTTGGCGCAACGATTCTGTTGATTGTCGCTATCGAAGGAAGTATTCTAATTAACTTTTCACTCGCTACATTAATGGGAGAAAAGATATTCTTTATCAGTTATATCATTGTTTCTGCGATTCAAATGGGCGCAACGATCGATTATGCGATTGTGATGACGAACCGTTATCTTACTTTACGAGAAAAACAAGATAAGAAACAAGCCTTAATCGGTGCCATTAAAAATTCCTTCCCAACTATCGCAACGAGTGGATTAATCTTAATGATTGCGGGATTCTTAATTGGCTTAATTTCTAGTTCTGGTGTTGTTTCATCCATTGGTTTATTCTTAGCTACCGGAACACTAATCTCTGTCTTGATTACCATCTTTATTTTACCAGCTTTATTATATGGTTTAGATGCTTTTATTCGTAAAACAACTTGGAAAAAATAGTAAGTAAAGATAAACAAAATAAATAATGAAATACAAAAACAATACTTGTAGATCAATAATCTATATAGGTATTGTTTTTTTTTTTTTTTTAAGAATTCTTTTTCTTTAGTAAAAAAATAAGGTATAATGAAAGAGTAAAACAGAATAGGAGAGAAATAGTATGAGAGATTATTTTAATTACAAAGATAAAATCTGTATCGTAACCGGAGCATCTAGTGGGATGGGGTATGAAACAGCAAAAATGTTAGTGGATTTAGGCGCCAAAGTATATGCCTTAGATATTAAGGAATGTAATATTGAAAATTTGGCTGGCTTTTATTCCTGTAATCTATCTGATAAAAAGAATATTGATGAAGTATTTAACAAACTTCCAGAAAAAATCGATTGTTTCTTTGGTGTAGCTGGATTATCTGGTAGTAAAACGGATTATATCACCACATTTAATTGTGACTTTACAGCAAACAAATATATTACTTTAACTTATTTAATCAAACGAATGAATAAGGGTGGAAGTATTACTTATGTTACCTCAACTGCTGGTAAGTATTGGCAACAACATAGGAAAGAACAAAATCCAGTTGTCCATGCCCCTACTTGGGAAGAAACTGAAAAATCAATTCAAAAAATTGCTAAAGTAGCACACCCAACATTTGCCTATATCTTTGCCAAACGTTGTCTATCTCAGTTTTCTTGTGAACAAGCAATCGAATTTAGTAAGCTAAATGTCAGAGTCAACAACATAATGCCAGGAGCTACCGATACCGGAATGAAAGATGAATTTGAACAGATGGCAGGTGGAGAAGAATCTTTAAAAAGTTCAAATGGCTTGATGGGAAGATTAGCTACTTCAGAAGAAATGGCCCAACCTATCGTTTTTATCGGCTCAGATATGGCCTCTTTCATCTCGGGAATTGACTTAATCATCGATGCTACAAATACGAGTTTAATTACGTTGAAAAAGAAAAAAGATCCTAGCAACGTATCGGCAACCAATACGTTGATTCTAAAATTAGCGAAAAAAGCCATGACTAAGAAATAAGAAAACAAAAGAACTAAAACTTTGTTCCCGTAACAGTTTTAGTTCTTTTTATTTAGAAAGAGACATCCTTTTAAAATTATTTTTCTTCTATTTCAAAATCTAATAATTTTTTACATATCTCTTCATATAAATCTTGCTCATGTCGTATAGTATCAATCAAAAACATTTTATCGCGTTCGTATTCTTTTAACCCTCTTATATAATATGGTTTATCTTCATCCAATACAATGAATGGCATAATATTATTCTTTAAGCACTCTTTAAACATAATCATTCTACCGACTCTTCCATTCCCGTCACCAAAGGGATGGATTTTTTCAAATCGATAATGAAAATCAATAATATCCTCTAAAGTAATCGTTCTTTTCGTGTTATATTCGAACAATAATTGATCAATCTCTTTTTCTACATTTTCAGGCTCAGTAGTATGAATAACATTAACTAACCCGATTATATTAGGGACTATTTTAAATCCACCAACATTATATCGGGGATTTTCTTCGTCACTAGTATTTCTTTTTAAAATTCTATTCATTTCTAGAATCATTTCTTTAGATAAAGCTTTATCTACATTATCCAATGCATAATCAAATAATTTAAAATGATTCTTAGATTCGATCAAATCATCTAATTGAATTAAATCATCACTTTTAGGGATAAAAGAAGCAGTGTCAAAGATTGCTTCTGTCTGTTCACTAGTTAATTTGCTACCTTCAATTTTGTTTGAATTGTAAGAAAAATTCACCTGAGAATAATGATAAATATTTCCTTTAAATTTTGATTCTTTTTGTTTGATTAATTCCTGTTTGATTTTCGCTATATCCATTTTTATCACCTACTACTAAATTATATCATACAAAACGTCTCACTCTATAGAAAGATGATGTTGTCTCAATTATCCTTTGTATTTCTCTTTTGTTTTTCGAGGCCGTAAGAGGAATTCAATTGATCTAAATCAAAATAGAATCCATATTCTAAATAAATTTCTTCTCCAATTTTGGCATTCTTCGTTTCTAAACATTTTCCTCCTAGTTTTTCATAGAAGTTAATCGCATGTTGATTATCCGCAAGACACCAAACAATCATATTGTGTCGATCTTGGGCAATTAGTTCTTTCACTACTTCTTTAAATAGACTACTACCAATTCCTTTGCCACCAGCTTTCTTTTTTAAATATAAACTAACTAGTTCAGAATCATATTTTTCTTTCTTATCATAAGGCTTAAAACAAGCATATCCCAATACTTCATCATCTTTAACCGCAACGAAAACGAGATCTTTATATTCGTCAAAACTTTGTATATATCGCTTAGTCTGTTCTTCCACATTTAAAGAATTTAAATATTTTGAGGCAATGATCTTATCATAAGCATTCTGCCAACCTTCTACTTTAATTTGGGCCATCTGTCTTTGGTCTTGGTACTCATTTTTACGAATCACATAGTCTTCTTTGGCTTCTAGAGTAAGTAGGGCTTCTCGCATTTTGTCAAAAGCAGAAATTAAAACATTATCTTCTAAGGCAAAGCTAATTCGTCCGACTAATTCCTTTGGATAAGGCCAAGAAATTGATTGGCCAACTAAAAAACGAATTCTTGCGTGACGATAGAAAAAGGTAAGTAGATCTCTTTCTGTGGTGATTAAGTGTCCTTGATCTTTCATCCCTTTGATTGCGGTGAAGTCTAAAATTGCGAAGAAACCTGCTTCAGGTTCTAAATTTTTAGGAAAATCTACATAAGGTAGACCAGACTGAAGAAGAGCTTCTGCTTTTTCTTTTCCGATAGTGGCTTCTACCTTGTTTTTAATCAGCTGTTGTTTAGAAATAGGTACTTGATCTAGTCCCTGAACCATAGCTTTTAATAGATGATATTTATCGACATAGATTTGTCGTAGTCCTTGAAAATATTCTTCGTAGACTTGTTTTCTTCTTTCACTCATATTAAAAGCGCCAGCCAAAGCTTGTCCGACTAAATCAGGAGCAGAGTCCATACTTTGAAAAATTCGATTAATCACTTCTCGAATCACGATTTCATCGGCAACGACGAATCCAGCTCGTAAACTAGCTAACCCATAACTTTTGGAAAGACCGAATAGGGAAATGGTATTTCGAAACATTCCAGGTATGGTCGCAATTGGTTTAGCTAGATGATTAGGATCAAAACTGATATCTCGGTAAACCAAATCATCGATGATAAATACTCCTCGATCTAAACATACTTGTCCGATTTCCGTTAATAATTCTGTTTCACTTTCTCCCATCACTTTTCCAGTAGGATTATTAGGATTCGCATTTAAAAAGGCAACTACTCTTGGTACATATCCTTTTCGTCTATTGTATACTTTCTGTAAGCTTTCATTGATCTCATCGATCTTATTCGCAAGCTTCTTAGGATTTACTAAGAAGTGATCTTCCTTTTCTAGATTTAAAATCTCTACTTCCGCACCAGCTCGTTCTGCACGAATCGTGAATAAGCCATAATTAGGTCCTGTTACCAAAATTACATCCCCAGGTTTAGAAATCATTTCCACGATAATATTAAAAATAATCGAAGTAGATGGCATGAAAGTCAAATTATGTACCGATAACCCTTTATCATCAACATCAGGATAAGAGTAGGGGGTTGTATTAATAAACCCTAGTTCCTCCACATAATCGAGTAATACTTTTCTGATTCTGTCATCTCCTTCAGTATATGGATATTTATACATCTCCGTGGTATCTAGTGCTTTGTGCATCGCTTCTATTGACAGTGGGAATGGCGGATAATTAACGGGATTACCAGTACCGAGATCAGTATCTGGCATTGTCGTAATTTTATCATCACGGACTTCATATCCGTAAAAGTCAATCGCATCGGCAATTTTTTGTACTGTAGGATTAAATTCTTCATGATCATCTCGTCCACCAATAAATGGTAAACCAAATCGTCTTTCTCCTAAATTTGGATTTTCTCTTAACAATCTATCGATTGCGTTTGATTTAATTAGCATAATATCCCTCCATCATCATTATAACAAAATAACCTTCAAAAAATAATCACTTGCCTAACTTTTTAATGTTTTCTATAATGAATATGGAAAATGCAACCGAGAATTGACAAAAAACAACCAAAAATCGGTAGAGTCGCAACCGGGTTTTGGGTTAAGATGACTTCGAGGTGAAAGAAATGAAGTTTAGTGAAAAACTCCAAAAATTAAGAAAAGAAAATAAACTATCCCAAGAACAATTAGCGGATATGCTAGATGTCTCTCGTCAAGCAGTATCGAAATGGGAATCGGGTCAAACTTATCCGGAAATGGATAAGCTACTAGCCCTATGTAAAATATTTAAATGTAGTCTTGATGATTTGACTAATGACGAAGTAAAGGAAATCAAAAATACGGAAAAAACAAAATTAACCGCTAGTAATTTCATCGATGAAATAATGGATATCATTAACCGTAGTATTCAGATGTTTCAGAAGATGAATGCCCAAGAAATCTTAAAATGTATTATCGGTATGTTGATTATCGCCTTCATCTTGCGTTTCTTGAAATTCCCTGTTGATTATATTTATAGCCTAGGTCACGATATCTTTATCAGCTTTGGTACTCAAGTATCTAATATACTAAGTCCAATATGGAATTTTCTACTTTCCGTATCCTATCTGATTCTAGCGATTATTTGCTTCTTTTATTTATATAAATTATTATTCTTAGAAAAATGGGAAAAAGAGCAACAGTTAACTAAACAACAAGGAAAAATAAAAGAAGTAGATATAGACATGGATACGAATGATCAAACAGAATCATCAGATGAAAAAAGTGGGGAAGAGAAAAAAGAAAAACAAGAAAAAGTGATCTATGCCCCACGACGTGAACGCTCAACATCATTAATTACCAAAATACTAGGTACTCTATTTACCTTTTTTGTGAAATTCTGCTTAGCTTGTATTCTAATTCCATTTTTAATCTCCTTTGTTTGTCTTGTCTTTTTCATTGTCATCGGAATCGTACTTATCTTCCAAGGTATTCCTTATATCGGAATTCTTCTCCTTCTTCTTAGCTGTTTACTCCTTAACTATTGTATAGTTAGTCTTGTCTTACATTGGCTATTGAATCAAGCCCCAAAAGGTAAACTCGCTATTTTTCTCTTTATTCTCTCCCTAGTAGGAATCGGTATTTCTGGTGCGATTAGCGCTATTGAAATTTCTAATACTACTTATTATGACCGTTTACCTAAACAGGTAGAGATGAAAACAATGCAAGAGGAATATTCAATGACGCCAGAACTTTTTGTCAAAGCGTATGCTTATGCCGAAATCAATTATCATGAAGATAACTCATTAGCAGATAAGGTTCGAGTAGAGATAGAATATGCAGATGCTTATAACGATATTGAAATGAATCTAGAAAATAACGTAATCTATATTAATCAAGATTTTAGCCTTACTGAGAATAGGGTTAAAGAATGGAAGAAAAAGTTACTTTCTAATTTAAAAGAAAGAACCATTTATAATTATGGCTTATTAGAAAAGATAACCGTAAATATTACCGCATCTAAAGAAAATATAGAACGTATTCAGCAAAATGAACAAGAGTATCATCTTCGTCAAGAAGAGGAGATGCGACAAGAAGAAATCAATAGCCTAGAGGCAACCATCAATGATCTAGAACTACAGATCGAATCTAAACAACAAGAAATTGATGAGTTAAGAACGAATAATGAAGAAAAAGATGCAGAAATTATGGAGTATCAGACAAAACTAGAAGAGTATAAGAATCAACTACGAGAATTATTAGCCGAATAAAAAGCAGGTGATAAGCCTGCTTTTATGCATTTTACTTTTTAAACACAATCCCATTCTCACAGCGGTTTCCCCAAGCGTCGATTAACTCTTTATTTTTTCTAACGCAGATAATTTCACAGTGATTAGGACACTTATTACATTCGATACCTTTTGTTTCAAAGTGATCATCTAGAATAGAAAAACTAAATTTTTTCTCTAATGGTTTTTTCTTTGAGAGAATAGCTACTCCTAAGGCACCCATCAAATGGCCGTTCTCATCGACGATAACATCCATACCAAGCTCTTCTTCAAAAGCTTTTTTTACCCCGATGTTTTTACTGACTCCTCCTTGAAAAATAACTGGTCCTTTGATCTTTTTCCCTTTTCCAACATTATTCAAATAATTTTGAGCAACACTCTTACAAAGCCCCGCAATGATGTCTTCCTTAGAGTAACCAATTTGCATTTTATGAACCAAGTCACTTTCTGCAAATACCGTACATCGTGCCGCGATTTTGGTTGGCTTTTTGGCTTTTAAAGCGATACTTCCAAAGTCTTCTACCGCAACCCCTAAACGTTCTGCCTGACTAGATAAAAAGGAACCTGTTCCCGCTGCGCAAAGGGTATTCATCGCATAATCAACCACAATCCCATCTTCTAATAGAATAATTTTTGAATCTTGCCCACCAATTTCCAAAATCGTCTTTACATCAGGATGAAGAGATAAAGTTCCTACCGCATGCGCAGTAATTTCATTCTTTACAACACTCGCACCAAGCATCGCCCCAATTAATTTTCTGGCACTTCCGGTTGTACCGATTCCTAAAATAGTAATCTCTTGTTTTTCTACCTGTTTTTCTAACTGAGAGACGAGCGCCTTAACCGCATCGATCGGATTTCCTTTCGTCCATAAATAGCTACTAGCTAAAATATGATTCTCCTCATCAATAATTACCCCTTTAGTCGAAATTGAGCCGATGTCGACTCCCATATATGCATTCATTTTTGATTCTTCCTTTCGTTTAACATATCATAAAAAGCTTCTAATCTTGTCTTTACTCCCGTATCACTTGTCGCCTGATCGAAAGAAAAAAAGATAATCGGCATATGATAATCCCTACAAACATGTTGAATAATAGGAATTGCCCCAATTTCTGGTGTACACCCAAATGGTTTAATATGAATCAAGCCATCATAGCCTTCTTCACTTAGATATTTTGCTCGCCAAACATTATCTAAGCCATCTGCTCCAATCGTATAACGACAATATTTTTCTGCTTCTCGCAACATACGCTTAGTATGAAATTTTTTCTCATAGAGTAGGTAACTAACATTAGTAAAGCGCTTTACTTCGATTTTCATCTTGGCTAGTTCTTTTTCCAAAAAGTAACTAGAAAATGGTTCCATCGACGTATAGAGTTCACCGATTACGCCCACTTTCATACAATCATCTGGTTTATCAATTTCTAGATATTGAAACTTCTTGCGATAGCGAAAATATCGTCTAGTTAAAGAGAAAAAGCCCTTCGCTTCTAAAAATGAATTGTGCATCTCTTTTTCTAATCGTTCAAAACTACCAGGCTCTGTTTCAAATCCAATATGAAGCCTAATATAGTCATCCATCTTATCCATAAATCTAATCATTAATATCGTAAGGAGAGTGTAGTAAGCAAACTTAAAAAAAGATAGTTTAGGATTCAAGTTTCTAAAGATCTGAAATAATTTCTTTACCGTAAAATGATCACTATCTACTAAGGTATAAAACTCAAATTCATACCCAAGATCTCTTAAAATCTTTTCTTGAACTTCAGCGTAATACCCATACCGACAACCGCCTCCTGCTTGGATTAACACATTAGCCCCGTTTTCTAGTGCTTCAATGAAATTTCCTAAATTATATTTAAAGGGAACACAGACAAAATCAGGAGCGTATTTACTGCCTAATTCGATCGTTTTTTTGGTAATTGGTGGAGCTGGTACAATTTTACAAGTTGTTGTTTTCTTAAGTAGGTAAGTAATCGGTAAATAGTAATTTGCTAAGTGAGGAAAACTAATCACTTTTTCATTCGTCAAGCTTGATGTCTCCTTTCTTCTAAAATATCAAGAAAACTCTCAATTCTAGTAATAATTCCTGCATTACCACTTTCATCATCAATAATAATCGGAATAATCGGAATATCTACCTTTCGTAAAATCATCTCATTACTTAACGAATCAGGGCCACATGGAAATACCGTAAGTAAAATCACGCCATCTACACTATCTAAATAATGCTCAACAGAAGCGATAATTTCTTTATTGTACGTCCAATAGTTATGAGGACTAATCTTTTTTACTTCGTTCTCCAAATATTTCGTATCATAACAATCAGAATAGATCACCTCGACATCATTTTCTTCTAACATTTTACTAATCGGTTTACCAATAAATTCATCCCGTAAATTATAGGCATGCCCAGCTAGAAGAATTTTTATCTTTTTGGTTGAGGCAACGATAGCTTTCTGTTTACTTATTTTGCGCGTTTTTATAGCCATTTGTTTTTCTTTCGCTTTCCGGTAACTTTTTACAATGTCACGATATTTAAATCCTAATTCTAATCCCATAGTGACAAAAGCATAGAATTCATCTTCTTTTTTCGCAACATCAATATTATAATGAACAATTTTCTTATCAAATGTATTTCTAACTAAATCATACAAAGCCGAGAAATTTGTACATAACTTTTCTTTCTTTTTTAAACAGATAATTCGTGGTACTAGAATATAATCACACTTATCTAATAAGTAATAGACATGTCCCATATAAATTTTCATCGCTAGACATGCTTCATCGACACTAAAACGTGTTCCCCATTCAACCATCTCTCGTGTCGTATTACAACTGACGATAATATCACAACCTAATTCCTCAAAAAAAGAAGTCCAAAGATCTCCATAGTGATAAAAAAGTAAAGCTTTGGGAATACCGATTTTCATATTTTTCATCGCTTTTGTTCCTTTCTATCGCTATTGTATTCACGACAAAGAAGAAATAGAAGTAAAAGATAAGAAGATAGTACTAGATGTAAATAGTTGTCAAAAACAAGAAAAGCCCTTAAAAGGAAAAAAGAAATATTATATAATGGTAATAGGGGATTTTATGAAAATAATACGTGAGAAATGTTTACAAGGTCTAAAAAAAGAAGACAAAATTTTATTAAGTAATATCTTAGATAAATACGAACGTTACCTAAAAACAGGACATAGTAGTACGACCAATTTTCTCGATAAACGAAAAAAAGAGTTAATTAAAACTCGTTTATCGTTCATTTTTCCAGTATGTACTTTTTATTCTATCGATGAGATTTGTGAAAAGTGTATTTTATGTATAGGAGAAAGTGAGAAAGAAATTACGCTTTATTATTCACAAAGTCCTAATATGAAACATAATGAAATATTAGCTACTTTATTTCAACTTGGTTTTGAACCGGATACAATTGGAGATATTTGGGTTGAACAAGATGGCTTTTATCTAACGAACTTGACTCGGTTAAATACGTATTTAGAAGATAATTTCGTTCTAGTTAGAGGTAAGCTAGTTCATTTGGAACAAGTAGCAAAGTTGGAATTAAAGGAGGAACATTTCTCAGATCAACAAGTGATTTTATCTAGTTTACGTCTAGATAATTTAATCAGTAAATTGACCCCTACCAGTCGAAGAGAAGCATTACGATTACTAGAAACGGAAAAAGTACTCTATAATTATGAAGTAGCCACTTCTCCGTTCATATTAGTCAAAGAACAAGATGTTCTCTCGATTAGACATGTTGGCAAATTTATCGTCACAGAAATTGCGGGTACGACTAAGAAAAACAAATTAATTGTAAAGTTAAGAAAGTATAAATAGAGGTGTGTAGTATGAAGAAGTATATAGGATTCTTATTTTGTTTGATGATGATACCTTCCCTTGTTTTTGCGGGCGAGACAGAAATTGTCACCTTAGATAAATGTGTAGATGGTGATACCGCTAATTTTAAAACGAGTACTGGTACGGTTTATAAAACGAGATTTTTAGCGGTAGATACGCCAGAAACTGTTCATCCGACGAAGGAAGTAGAGGCATATGGAAAAGAGGCAAGTAACTATACTTGTGAGACATTGACCAATGCTAAAGAAATTAAACTAGAGTATGATGATAACAGTGATAGAGAAGATAAATACGGAAGAACTTTGGCTTGGGTATGGGTAGATGGCGTTTTACTTCAACAATCTTTAATCGAAAAAGGACTTGCGGAAGTAGCATACTTATACGATGATTATCAATACACTTCACTTTTACAGGATGCTGAAGCTGTCGCAAAAGCGAATAAAGTTGGACAGTGGAGTGGTGAAACACCAACTAGCGAAGAAGACAGTTCTAAAGAAAGTGAAAAAGAAACAACGAAAGAGGAAAAGAAAGAGAAAAAAGATAAAGAAAAGAACGTAATTCAAGAGTTCTTTGATAATCTTCTTGGAAAAATATTCGATTTAATCGACAAATTTCTAGAAAATATCGTCAATTGGATAGAAAGTATGTTATAATAGGCAAGAAAGCAAAAAATAGGAGGTAAATATGACAAAAGTAAATCAAGATAAAGCAAAGAATATAGCAATAGTGGTACTAGGTGTTATCGTCTTTTTATTCGCTGGATACTTTGTTTCCGAAAATACGGGAGATCGTTCTAACGATAAAACACCAGTTGATGCAGCAAGTGGTGGAACAACAGACGAAACAGCATCAAATCCATTGCTAGAAAGTGGAGAAGTTCTTCCGGAAGGAGAAACAAGAGAAATCCCATCGATCACGTATAGTGAGATGAAAGAAGCAATGGAAAATAATGAAAAGAGAATTATTTTCTTAGGAAGTGCAACTTGTGGTTGGTGTAATTATCAACGTCCAATACTAGAGTATGTTCTTTATCAATATCCTGATGTTAACGTATATTACTTAGATGTTAATGCGTTAACCAATGATGAATACAGCGATCTAACTTCATTGCATGAGAGTCTAGCTGGATTCGGAACACCAACATTTATCGTGTTCGAAAATGGCGAAGTTACTAGTGTCGATCAAGGTGCTCGTGGTATAAGTGGCCTTATTTCATTGCTAACAGAATATGGCTTTATTAGTGAAAGTGAATAAGTAAAGGAGTGAGAAAATGGAATCTGGAAATATCTACGAAAAAGCAAAAGCGTTTAAGAAAAAGTATCCTATGACAATTGCGTGGCGGTTAAAGAAAAATGCTAAAATCATTGAAAAGTATTTGCGCCCTAACGAAGAGGTGCTTTATGTATTCGTTGCGCAAAAGAATAATAATCCATTCGATATTTTCACTACCGCTGTTTTAGCCTTAACAAGTGAAAGATTGATTATTGGTAGAAAAAGAGTTGTATTTGGCTATTTCTTCGATTCCATTACTCCTGATCTATTTAATGATCTAAAAGTATTATCCGGCATCATCTGGGGAAAAATTCATATCGATACCGTCAAAGAATATATTACTTTGTCTAATCTCGATAAAGCTGCTCTTCCCGAAATAGAAAAGATGATCGGAACTTACATGAGCGAACAAAAAAAAGTACTAAATTCTCAAGAATCAATTTGAGATTAGTACTTTTTTCTATTTTAAGATGAGTTCAAAAAATTTCTTGGTGAAAATCCTATTTTGAGATATAATAAAAATAGGAAGGTGTATGAAGTGAAACGAGCAATATCTGTTTGTATCTTACTGCTTTTATTATTTTTTATCGCTCAGTATGCGATTGTTTATTTTAAACAAGATCATGAAGCAAACTATCAGATTAGTAAAGATGAACTTACTTTTGATATTCAAGAGTTCTACAATAAAAGCAACAATGACACATATTATATCAACATTACAACAGGAGATTATCAGTTTGGATATACAATAAAAAATAATTTTAATAAAAGAAAACAAATTATTGAAGATATCGAATTAATTAATCGTGATGGAACGATGTGTATTTTCCCAGTATTTAGTAAAGAAGATAATGATCACAATATCGAATGTAGTAGTGGAGGAGTCCTATATTCTTATGAAGCACAAAAGACTAATCCTGTAGCGCAAGAATTAGTAAATACATTAAAAGAAAAAGGGTATCAGAATCCATCTTGGCAAGAATCAACCGCTACCGGAGAGAAGACAACAACCTCTACTATCTATAAAGATAATTTGTTAGATAATGATTATATTACGATTTGGAATTACCAAAATCTAGAGATAATCAAAAAAGATAGTGCATTAGAACAAAGCTTATCTTCTTATGAAAAATACGAAAATACTCATGGTGCTTTAGTTGGTAAATATTATATTATACCTGTCTATTATAATCAAAATGTATTTGATTTTCAGGAATTAGTAATTTACGATATCGTCGAAAATAAAACAGATCGTCTTAATTTAGAGCGAACAATGTCACAGGATACCTATATTAATGGTATCGTAGATGGTAAACTTTACTATATGGATAAAGATAACCTAGTACAATTAGAAATCAATCCTGAGAAAAAACAATATCGAGTAATTGGAAATACAGATTTAAATGGTCAAATGTATAATGGTAGTTGGGAGACCGTCAATATTTATGACTTAGTCGATGAGAAAAAATTTCAAAAGGATTATAGTGATATTCCTGAAATTGCTTCCAAAAATCCAGTCATGACTTATGAAAATGAAACCGATTATTATTACTATACAGCAGATGGTAATTTCTACCGTTTAAGTAAACGAGATTTAAGTCTACCGATTTTACTATTTCAACAACTAGATACAAAAGAAGTAATCTTTAATCAGGATACATTCTATTTCCTAATTGACAATAGCCTTTATTACTATAACGAGAATTATGGAAAAAGATTAATTCTTCAAAACGATGAATTAAGATATAACGATAATAATCGTATCGCTGTATATAAAGTGTCTTCAGAAAAATAAATTTCTAATCAAAAAATAAACACTCAAGTTCACACTTAAACTTAGAGTGTTTTTCTTTACCTCCTTGAATATATTAATATAGGAGGTAAAGAAATGGAGACATATATCGTAAAAGAAGGAGACAACATCGCAACGATTGCGAAGAAATATAATATTAGTATCGTTGACTTGATTAATCAGAATAATTTAGAAAATGTCTATTATCTAGAACCAGGTTTGGAGTTAATCATTCCTGAGGAGAAGGCACCACTTGGCTTTACTCATTATACTGTTAAAAAAGGAGATAATCTCTATGAGATAGCGAAACGCTACAATATCAGTGTAAAAGATCTCTCAGAATTAAACGGTTTAGAAATCAATGAATATATTTACCCAGAACAACGGTTGTTAGTGCCAGAAGAAGGGGTACAGGTTTATATTACGAAAGATGGCGATACGATTCAAACCATTATCGATAAGTTAGGTACCAATCGAGAAGAAATTTTTGTCTATAACCCTAAAATCTATCTTTTACCAGAACAGTTGATTGCCTATCGAAAAAGAAACGAACCAAAGGATCCAGAAAAGGGACTAAACAGTTAATGACTGTTTTTTTCTTGGCTATCTTCAGTAAGAGTAAAAACCGCTTGTTTAAAAAACTTTACAGGATATAAGAATTTTAACTGTCTTACTAACCGAAAGAGTGCTTCATCTTTTCCTTTACACTCTAACATAATATCCACGTCATAGGGATATTTTTTTATGACTTCCAAAAATTGGACAAAAGATTTATAGTCGAGATAAAAACTATGGGCACGTTTTTCTTGTTTACTTTTGGGAGAAGAAAAATGAACTTTAGGAGGATAACCACTTTCTTTCCAAGTCGCTAAAATACGTGATAGAAAGTGATCTAAGTTATATTGAGTATGGTTACAACGATAATGATGATAATCAAGAACCATTTGTAGATGTAATTCTTCACATAAAGCTAGCGTATCTTCGATTGTATAGATCTTATCGTCATTTTCTAATAAAATCATCTGTTGAAGAGGTAAGGGAAGTTGAAAAAAGTTTTTCTTAAAGCGTTCAATACTTTCTTTTTTCCCCATCACTGAACTACCGATATGAAGAACGACTTTCCCATTATCGATTCCTAGTGCCTGATAAATGGCATAGATAAATTCTAGTATTTTTATACTACTAGTAACGACTTCTTGACGATGACTATTTAATACACAAAATTGATCGGGGTGAAAATCGACTCGGATTTGATGTTGTTTAATCCATTGGCCAATTCTTTTCCATTTCGTAAGAAAAGGAGTAATATAGTCAAAATCAACTTCAGGATGTGTCGCAAGGGGAATCATATTCTGACTCAATCGATAAAAATAAATGCCATTTTTCACATTATAGCGAAGAATATTTTCTAATACTATAAGATTATCGAGGATGATTTCGGTTAATTTTACATTAGCTTTTTCTGTTCCTAATTTTTGATACTGACTAAAAGAGAGCGTTTTATAATGAATATAATCATTTAGGGTAAGAGAAATCGCGACATAACCTAATCTAATTTTCATGATGAATCACCAATCCTAGTATACCCAAAAACTTAACCTTTCATAGAAAAAAACTAAATCATAGACATATCTAATTGACAAATGTTATATACTGTTATATACTGTATAACATGAAAGGGACGATAACGATGAAAATCATTATTAGTAATAGTAGCTCTATTCCGATTTACGAACAGATTAAACAGGCAATTATTGAACAGATCCTAAATAATGAGCTTCAAGAAGATGAAGCCCTGCCATCGATTAGAAATTTGGCTCAAGATATTAAAATCAGTGTCATGACAATAAAAAAAGCATACGATGAGCTAGAAAATGAAGGCTATATTGTATCTCGTCAAGGCAAGGGAACCTTTGTAGCGCCCAAAAATACAGAACTAGCCAAAGAACAAGCCCAAAAAGAAATCGAGAGTTATATGGGAAAAATTGTCGATATTGCGGAGAAGTTTCAAATTAAACAGGAAGAGATTATCGAATTAGTAAAAATATTCTATGGGAGTGATGAATAAATGAATGCGATCGAAATAAAAGGTTTAGTCAAAAAATATGATGAGAAGTTTCAACTCGGAAAGTTAGATTTAACTGTTCCTAAAGGCGTAATCGTTGGCTTAATCGGCGAAAATGGAGCGGGGAAAACAACTCTCTTAAAAGCCATTTTAAATATTATTCAAACGGATGAGGGAACCATAAAAATTAACGGTAGAGATAATCATGAGGAAAAGACAAAAGAAAACATCGGTGTGGTTTTAGATAACATGTTTTTTCCAGAACTTCTTACTGCCAAAGATATCGAACTAGCGATGAGAGGAATAGCTAAAAACTGGGATACTGAATTATACTACAATTACTTGAAAGAATTTTCTCTACCAGTAGATAAACCATTAAAAGCACTATCTAAAGGAATGAGAAAAAAATTAGAAATTGCTACTGCCTTATCTCATCATCCAGATATTTTAATTCTAGATGAAGCAACGAGCGGACTAGATCCAGTCATTAGAAATGAAATCTTAGATATCTTTTTAAATTTTATCCAGAATGAAAACCACACCATTATCTTATCTACGCATATTACAAGTGATTTAGAACATGTCGCCGATAAGATTGTCTTCATTGACCAAGGAAAAATTGTTTTAGATAAAGCTCGTGACGAATTAATTGATCACTATGGAATCTTAAAATGTGATCCTGATAAAATGGATCAAGTAAAAAAAGAAGATTATATCTGTTATAAGAAAAATAAATACGATGTAGAATTCTTAGTCGCAGATAGAGATAAAATGAGAAAGAAATATTCTGATTTTGTGGTTGATAAAATGACTTTAGAAGAATTAATGTTATTAATGATTAAGGGGGGAAAGTAACATGAAAGGATTAATTGTCAAAGATTTATTGTTGATCAAAGAAAATATAAAACAACTCGTTCTATTTGTTTTGGTTTTTGTCTTTATTGGACTACAAGGTAATCAAATACTTGTCTTTGTGCCAGCTTTTCTATCCATGATGATGTTTCTAAGTACCTTTAGTTACGATGATTATAATAAGTGGAACAGTTATGCGGTAACCCTTCCTAATGGTAGAAAAAATATCGTAAAAGCGAAATATATAGCGAGTATTTTCTTATCGTTAGTCGCTATTCTACTTACTTATCTCTTGGTTATTCTATTTGGCGTAGCTAACCATAATTTAAACTTAGAAGAAACTACCACTACATTATTAGGATGTTGGAGTGCGATTATTCTTCTTCAATCTATTATGTACCCGTTAATCTTTAAATTAGGAATAGAGAAGGGAAGAATATTTCTACTTGTTCTTGTCTTTGGAATTAGTGCGTTAATCGGTCTATTATTTCAGAATATAAAAATTTCTCTATCCACTGAAGCTATTCACTTTCTCGAGAATTATCTATTGATTATTTTGCCATTCCTTATGGTAATTATCTTGTATATATCTTATAAAATATCTGAAAAAATCGTTCAAAAAAAGGAATTTTAACTGGCATCTGAATAAACTTCAGATGTTTTTCTTTACAGAAAAAGGATAACTAAGTAAAATAAAAGAGTGATAAGTATGAATCAAGAATTAATAAAGTTAACGAAGAAATACGAGAAATTACAGAAAAAATATGGGGCGAAAGAATTGGATTCGATTTATTTTGGAGGATACAGTAAAAATCCAGATATTTGTTTTGTATTCATGAATCCAACAGGTAGAAATATTGCCTCGCAAAAATCGTGGCACGGTTTAAAGGCACCTTGGATTGGGACAAAGAATGTATGGGATTTATTTTATGATTTAGATTTAGTCGATGAAGAAATTTATCAAAAAATAAAGACACTAAAGGGATGCGAGTGGACGGAAGAGTTCGCAATAGAAGTGTATCAAGAGGTGGAAAAACATCAGTATTTTATTACCAATCTAGCTAAATGCACCCAAGTCGATGCGAGAGAACTACCAGACGAAGTCTTTAAACAGTATCTTCATCTATTAGAACAAGAAATATCTCTTATTCATCCTAAAGTGATTATCTTATTTGGTAATCAAGTAAGCTCTATCGTTTTAAAGGAAAAAATATCTGTATCGAAAGTAAGAAGACAATGTTTCACTAAAGAAATCAACAATCAAGCCTATAAGTTTTACGCTGTCTATTATCCGGTCGGAAATGGTCGCTTTAATATCGATAAGGCAATTGAAGATATTCGATATATAATGAAAGAGGAACAAATAAAAAAGATAAGTGATCAATTTCAAAAATAGATAATAAGAAAATATAAAAAATAGGAGTTTTTTTCCTATTTTTCGTTTATCTGTTTAATTACTCGACAAGGGTTTCCTACCGCAACTACATTATCAGGAATATCCTTAGTAACAACACTTCCTGCCCCAATTACTACATTATTTCCAATAGTAACTCCAGCTAGAATAACCACATTTCCTCCAATCCAAACATCGTTGCCAATTTTTATCGAGAGATCGATTTCAATCTGATTTCTTCTTTTTTCCTTATCTAAGGGATGCTTAGGGGTAAACAAAGAAACATTAGGTCCCATCATCACATGATTACCAATCGTTACTTGATTCCCATCTAAAATACAGAGATTATAATTGGCATAAAAATAATCCCCAATCTGAGTATTATAGCCATAATCACAATATAGTGGAGACTCAATTGTACAAGATTTACCTACCTTTTTAAATAGACTATCTATAATTTTGTCTTTGTCCTCTTTATTTTGACAGTGATTAAACTGATTTACTAAATTTCTAGCTTGTTCTCTATCCTTTAATAGTTCTTTATCGATACAACAAAATTCTAAACCCGCTAACATTTTTTCTTTCTCGCTCATATACTTCCTCCGGTAATATTTCCTTATCATTTATCTGAATTTATTATAACATAGGGGAGGAAAAAAATTCTAGCTGTGGTATACTTATTCATGGTAAAAAAATAGAAAGGATTAAAAAATGAAAGTACTTAGTTTAACAGAACCATATGCGACCTTAATTAAAGAAGGAAATAAAAAGATAGAAACAAGAAGTTGGATGACAAGCTACCGAGGAGAAGTTTATATTCACGCTAGTAAAACGAAAATTCCGAAAGTCACTTTAGAAAACAAAGAATTAATGGCTCTATGCGCTAATCATCCCCTTAATTTTGGAAAGATTATCTGTAAGGCAGAATTAGTAGACTGTATTTGGATGAGCAAAGAATATGTTTTGGATATGAAACAAAATTATCCGCAAGAATATCTCTGTGGTGATTATCAAGAGGGAAGATATGCTTTTGTATTAGAAAACATTGTTCCCTTAAAAAATCCAATTGAAGTAAAAGGGAAACTAGGACTTTGGGATTATTATAGTGAAGAAGAAATTATGAAAGTGATGTCTGAAATAGAATATGGATGGGTCGATAAAAATAAGAATTTTCATAAGGAATTAGGAGAAGATTTCGAAGAAAATTATCAACTACAAAGTCCTAGCGAACTATTAAAAAGTAAAGTTGGTGTTTGTTATGATCAGGTAGAATTAGAACGTTACTATTTTAGTAGTCATATCGAAAAAGTAATGACGTACTGTATTATATATGAAGCTCATGATCATCACAAAACAAGAACTCACACCTTTTTAGTTTACGAAAAGAATGGGAAGTATTATTGGTTTGAACATGCTTGGGAAAAATTTCAAGGAATTCATGAATACCCAAGTTTGATGGATTTATTTTTCGATGTGAAGGAAAAATTTATTCCTGATCAAGTAAAAGAAGAGGTAGAAGAAAATACCATTTATTTCTTTGAGTATCAAAAACCAAGTAGACACTTATCTGCCCAAGAATTCTTTGAGCATATTATTCATGGCAAAGAAAGAGCTTGTCTATAAAAAAATTGACTAAGTTCTTTTTTTCTTGTACAATAAGTCACCGAAATGAGGCAGAATTATGGAAGAAAAAATGAAAAGTATTCTTTTTGACGAACTTTATTTTCAAATTAATCAAAAAGAATTACCCAATAGAACAAAAAATAATCGTGATCATGAATTAAAAACGATCTATGAACAAAAAACAGGAAAAAGTGTTTTGATAATGACAAAAACCAAGCGAATCCAATTATACGAATGGCTAAAAAAAGAAGTTAGATATCCACTACTGAATGATTTAATCAAAAGTGAAATAGGGCTATTAGTAGATCCGTATTTTGCATTAAAACTTACTGATGAACATCAAGAAGATCAATTTATTAACACCAATCTTTCCTCATTATTAGAAATCATCAGGATGCAGGCGGCGGATTCTATATTCTTAGTTTTACAAGACAATACCACTAGTTTAAGTAAAATTACGATAAAAGAAAGAGAGGACATCATCTCTCAAATTCTTTTAGAAATAGATCCAAGTGGTAAATGGTTAATGATCTATTATGAAGCTAAAGAACAAGGAAGAATCATCAATGTAAAGGAATGTTCTTCTAAAGAAAAAGAAATATTGTGTAAAAAATTGGAATTATCCGAAGATAGTCTATCTGAAAATGCTTGTATAAGAAATAAAATAAATCACGAGACTTATCTTTTATTAACTTTAGTAGGAACTACTGAAGATATTTTAACCATTATGCATGAATTTGGTCATTATTTATTCTATTATTATAATTTAGAAGAAGAGCCTAATATATTATTAAAAGAGTTTTATCCGACATTGTTAGAGTTACTAGCAGAAAAGTATTTAAAAAAGCAGAGAATTTCAGAAGAGGAATGTAACCGTTCTCGGATAGAAAATACCGCTTATTTAGGCCAATATTACATGGTTACTTATGATTATATAGATAAATATTTAACAGACGGAATAATTAAAGAAGAAGAAGATATTCAAGAGCAAGCTGCAATCATGAATAACCATAAAGGAATATTAGAGGAGATATTTAAAGAACAAGCAGACTTATTTTCCCCTCAGACTATTGCCTATCAAAACTGTGATAGTTGTATAGAAAAAATCATTTCGAATCCGCTAGAATTAAGACAAAGTTTTTCTTATATCCTAGGTCACTACTTAGCTAAACAAGGCGTAAACAGAATAATTCAAGATAGGCAGGTACTAGATGTATTAAGAGAGTATATTGAACATGGCTTAGATCTTGATTTATATGACTTATTTAGACTAGTAGGTTGTGATGTAGATAAGTTGAATTTAAAGCCAGCAGTAGAACCTGTTAATATAAAAAATAAAGAAAAGAGTTTAAGAAAGTAAAATTTTCTGTTTTTCTGTTTTTAATTATGTTATGCTAAGTGTAAAAGAAAGGATGCCAAAATATGGAACAAAATACGACAACTAAAATAGTGATGTTAGGAACTGGTAGTGGGGGTGTTTTACAGTTATACAATACTTGTTTTGTTATTCAAAAAGATAAGAAAGTATTCTTAGTAGATACTGGTGGTAGTATCGAAATTGTCCAACGCCTAAAACAAATCAATATTCCTTTAGAGGCAGTAAAAGATATTTTTGTTTCCCACGCTCATACTGATCATATTCTAGGATTAATTTGGCTACTTAAAAAACTAGGTAGTCTAGTAAAATGGGGATTAATTAAAGAAAAAATTAATGTTTATGGCAATGATACTGTACTAGAAGCAATCAAGGGTGTATCTCAGTATATTTTATCTCCTAGTACGATAGAAACAGTAAATCAAGTAATTAATTATATTTGTTTAAGTGATAATGAAAATATACAAATTAATGGCATAGAATACCAATTCTTTGATATTCAAGCAAAAGGAACTAAGCAATACGGTTTTGAATGTTTACTAGAAGGGAATCGTTTTATCTTTTTAGGAGATGAAACCTTAAATCCTAAATTATATAATCGAGTAAGAAATGCTGACTATGTTGCCCATGAAGCTTATTGCCTAAATCAAGAAGAAGAGCGTTTTCATGCTTATGAAAAAAATCATTCAACAGTACTTAGCGCATCTCAAGTAATGGAAAATTTACAGGTAAAAAATCTTATTCTTTATCATACTGAGGAATCTCATGGAGCAAGTAGAAAAGAATTATTTCAAGAAGAAGCTAAAACTGTTTTTTCGGGTAATGTTATAGTTCCTGATGATTTGGAAGAAATTAAAATTTTAAAGAAATAAAAATAGGAAAGAGAGGAGGAAAAATGGGACAAGAAATTACATTACGTCAACTCCAAGAAGCTATTGTAAAAATTGATCATAAGAATAATAGTATCGATAAGTATTTCTATAAGTTAAGTGAAGAAGTAGGAGAACTTGCGAAAGTGATTAGAAAAAACCAATGTTTAGCCACTAGTGAAAGTATTAAAGATACGATTGAAGAAGAATTATATGATGTTCTTTATTATGTAGTATGCTTAGCGAATATGTATGAAATTGATCTAAGCGAGTGTGCGAGATTAAAAGAAGAGTTAAATGCTAAAAAGTATGGAAGAAATAGTATCTTTGATGAATAACGAAAAAAGTTAGATGAAAAAAGAATAAAAGAAGTGATAAATGTAAACTTATTAGGACTAATTAATGTATGTAAAGCAGATCTTCCTATCATGAAAAAGAATCATACCAGTTTGACTATTAATATCAATTCTCAAGCAGGAATCAATCATAAAGCAGAAAGAACCGTCTATAATGCCTCTAAGTGGGGGACCGGATTTACTAAATCCTTACAAGATGAAGTTTCAAAATATGGAATTCGCCTTACTAATGTTATGCCTGGTATGATGAAGATAGATATGTTTAATAAAATGAATATTCAAAAAAATATGGAAAATGGAATTGATACGAAAGAAATAGCCAAGTTAATTGAATTTATCATTGCCCTACCTAATGAAGTTGTGATACCGGAAGTAGGCATCAAAAATATTCGTAATTAAAAAAATCAACTAATCTATAATTTCTATGTTATAATTTTTTTAAGAGGAGAGTTTGTGATGAAAAGAAAAATAATTTTAGGTTTATTGTGTGGAATTTTTTTAGTTGGTATGACTGGGTGCAATTCATCTAGTGAGAATACGGATACTAAGGATAATAATAACGAAGAAAAGAAAGCGATAACTTCAAAAAATTATGGGGATAAATATGATTATTCTGTCACCGTTAATGATGTGACTATTGATGATTGGAAGATATTTTATCATGATGATGATGGTATTTATATTATTACTAGTAGTTATCTTCCAGTAGAGGCAATCGGAACGGAAGAAGATCTAGATTCGATATATGCTAAGGCTAATGTTAGAAAACGTGGCGAAAAATATGGGATGTTTTTCTCTCAAAGTAATTTAAGCTATCAAGAACCCAATGAGGATATAATGGATAAATATTTCAAAGTATTAGAATTAGATTCTACTCATGGTAGTAATCAAGTAACTAGCTTTATGTTACATTCAGAAAATTGGGAATCATTAGTCAATGAAGAAATAGGGGCAAAATATGCATTAGGGGCAGCGCCAAGTGAAATGTTTGTGGCTAGTTGGAATGAGAAATATCCTGATGAAAAATTATACTTAAGTAAAGTAGAAACTGGATACGCTATTGGTACTACAGAAAATCCAATTACCTATGAAGTGGATTTAAGTACTATGACAGGCTATAATGATAAATTGTATTTTCCGACTAAAGGCATGCTTGAAGAAGGGGAGACTAAGGTATATGGTTATCATTTAGCTGGACCTAGTTGGTGTGAAAAACCTACTTACGGTGAGTGTTCTTTAATACAAAATGTATATGAAAATACCGGAGAAATTGATGGTGCTTATCATTGGGCATATGGTTATGCCTTAAGACCAATTGTCTTTATTCCTAATAAGTAAAATAGTAGAAGAAAATGAAAGAGTTTACGAATAATTCTGTTTGGTTAAAAAACAGAATGTTTGTGAACTCTTTTCTTATCAAATCTAATATTTAAATCAGCAATTTTTCCTTCGCATAACGAATTAAAAGATTAGTTTCATAAGTAGCAAAACTTTTACCCGAATTCCAAGAACCATCAGATAAAAACCAATTATCAGAATCAGAAAAAACGTTCCTAGAATGGATAAGAATTACATCGAGAGATGGGTACTTTTTCAGGATAATCGCCAAACGTCTTTTTAAATGAAATTCACTACTGATTAAAGCAATCGAATCTATCTTTTCAGGAATAAGTGAGAAGGCATGTTCAACATTTTCAAAACTATTACTAGATGTATCTTCAACTAAAATATCTTCTTTTGAACTCTCAATTCTATGGTTAATTTTTTCATTTTTATCGCTTCTGGAAGTAGATTATGTTCTTGATTACTAATCCCTGCTTTCCCACCAGTTAATATCACTTTTTGAATTCTACCACCACGATAAGCTTTCCAAGCCGTAGTCACTCGTTCTTTGATTAACATACTATTTCCGAAAACAAGACTATATTTCGTAGCTTTTCCACTATCAGTGATATCAGAATAAACATTAGATTGAATATCCTCATCTTGTAAATTTTTAAGATTAATTTCCGATAAACGCATTTTAATGCTTCCTTAATTAAATTTACTATAACACAAGAAGAAGTAAGGAAAGATAAATGTATACAGAAAGTTTAACTAAACCTGATTGGGCTTATTGAAATATAAAATAAAAAAAGATATAATAGAATCACAAGTTAAAATAGGTTACATCAAGATAGGAGTGCAGAAAATAATAAAAATAGGAGAGTGCGCCAGTTCGGTGTTTAGTATATATAGTCAGATGGGAAACTGACATGGTAAGACCTAGCCAGTCGCCATTAGTTAGCCTTGGAGTCGAAGTCGTGAGATTAGATTTATGTGTAGGCAAACAAGAATACGAGCCGTAATACGAAATTGTGAAGCGATTCAGCTTCGTTGGATATAAATAGTGGTAGTTGATGTGTTTCCTTTCACAGTAAACAATACTGGTAATATCGATAAGCGAGATATTATGAGAGTGCTACCGGGATCCATAGAGCATGGCGAGTATACCATAGTTATATTAAACATACCAGGTGGAACTTATAAATTCCTGAGTCTAAACAGTTTAAAACATTAATAGTAAGGTATATCGATGCGAGGTTTTGTAAACTAAGCAAGGTAAATGATTTATAAGTAGTCGGACTAGTTCATAGTAGTGATGAAGCGAATAATGATTGCGGAGCGAAGAGGACTAGCATATAGTCGTTTTCTTAGGGAAAAATTGACATCACTTGAGGAGAAAAGAACAATGGGAACAGAACGAAAAGATATAAAATACCAGATAAATAAAGGTTATAAGTTACAAACTCTAATGCATCAAGTTAATAAAGAAACACTAAAAGAACAACATACAAGATAACAACAAGGAAAAGAGGGCAAAAGGGCAAAATAGAATATTTAGACTTCCTGAGAATATGGAATTATTTAGAAATTCCAGAACCTAAGATATATGTAAATATCTGGTAATAAAGACTATATGAAGAGCCGTATGCGGGAAAACTGCACGTATGGTTCTGTGAGGGGTAACGAGACAAACCTTTTATTAATGAAATAAATAAGAAAGAGAGGGAAGTCGAGCTTTGTCTACTCGACGGAAACAAAAGATGAATCGAAAAACATTAATCGTAAGTTTACTAATTATAGCAGGAACATTAATTTTAATGGGAACAACTTATGCTTATTTTACGGCAATGGCAACTTCAAACGAACAAAAAGTACAGTCAGGTACTTTAGTATTAACCTATAGTACCGGAAAAAATATTTCATTAGAGAATGTAATCCCAACGGAAGAAGAAAATGCCGGTATTCATCAGTTTATGATTGAAAATACAGGCACATTGGATGCTACATATTATATGTATCTAGATAATATTACTCTTAAAAAAGGAGAAGCTAATGTCCAAAGTGAGAACTTAAAATGGAAATTATATAAGGCTAATGAAAGTTATGTAGAACAAGAAGAAATCGCTAATGGAAATTTTAGTGATGGAAACAATACAATAGAGATGAATACTAATATAGCTATTGAACCAAGTGAAAAGCAGTATTATATTCTAAAAATATGGTTACAAGAAACAGGTGCCTTACAAAATGAAGATCAAGGGTTAATATTTAGTGGTCAAGTAGTCGCAACAACGGAAAAGAAAGCAGTAAATAAGAGTTTAGCTAATCTAATGAAACAAGAAGCAGTCTTAGATAATATTGCTAGTACTTATGTAACGTCAGATGCTGGAATTGATTTTTCTCAAATATCAAGTGATACCAATGGAAAAGGATTATATATATTAAATGGGACAGAAAACAATCAATATCCAATTATGTATTACCGAGGAGATGTAGAAAACAATAATGTTAAGTTTGCCAATTTCTGTTGGAAGATAGTAAGAACAACAGAAACCGGAGGAGTAAAACTAATTTATAATGGCGAGCCTAATGAAAGTGGTCAATGTATGAATACAACAGGAAGTTCTACAACAATAGGGACTAGTACATTTAATGCTAGTTACAATGATAATGCTTATGTAGGATACATGTATGGAATAACAGGAGCATCTAGTTATGAAGAAACCCATGCCAATACTAATGATTCTACAATAAAAGGAGTTATTGATAGTTGGTATGAAGAAAATATGACGGAATATACCAATCAACTAGAAGATACCGTCTGGTGTAGTGAACGTAGTATTACCCTTGCACCTAGTTCAATTGGTCCCGGAACCAACACCTCTTCTACTGCCTATCTCTCTCGCTATCGTTTAGTAGATAATCAAAAACCAAGTTTCGTGTGTAAAAACGTAAATGACCAATTTACAGTGAGTGAAAATAATGGCAATGGAGAGTTGATTTATCCGGTTTCCTTATTAACGTCTGACGAAGTAGCTTATGCTGGGAGTGTGTATCATACTGCTAATAATAGTTATTTTTTATATAATGATTTTGGTTGGTGGCTATTATCGCCTAGTTATTTTAATGGTACAAAAGCTCTTGTTTTTTTCGTTTATGCCGGAGGTTTAAGTGATTATACGGTCGATTCTTTGTATGGCATTCGCCCAGCTATTTCACTAAAAGTAGGTACTACTGTAATATCTGGGGATGGAACAAGTAGTAATCCTTACGAAGTTAGATGATAGTACATCATAAAAGAACAAATTATGAGACTGCTGAAAAAGTATACAAATATTATTGTAAACTATGTCAGTAGTCTTTTTTATAATTATGTAGAATTCTACATAATTATATATAAAATTCATATAGCCATATTACCAGAACGAATTATTACAGCTTCAATAATTACAACATGGGAAAAACAGGATGGTAAAGAATTAGCTAATTTAATAGAAAAAAGCAAAAATAATGGAATAGAAGTAGAAGCGATAATTGGAGATGGAGCCTATTCTAAAAAAGATAATTTGGAATATTGTGAAGAGAATAATATTAAGAATGTTAGTAAATTAAGCAAATCAGTAACTCATGGTAGTGGTAAAACTAAGGAAGATTTTGAATATAATAAAGATGCTGAAATGTATGTATGGCAGGACATATGGCAATAAAAAAGTAAAAGTGGCAGTAAGAAAAATGGCACACAAGTAGAGTGTTATTTCTTTGATGTGAAAAAATGTAAACATTATCCTTTTAAAGATGCTGTTATAAGAAGGCTCAAAAACAAAATCATTTAGTGTAAAAATTAAAGATGATGCGCATATAAAACAAATGATTATACGAAAACAGATGAATTTAAAAAATTATATTCAGAAAGATATAAAATAGAAGCTAAAAACGGGAGAGTTAAAGAAAAATTATGGTTATAAAAATGTAAATTCTTGTGGAAAACTAGGTATTACAATACAAGGAAACCACAATATAGGGTAAATGATACTTACTATATTTAAAAATTTTATTAATCACGAAAAAATCAATTTACTATTTATCAATTTTATATTTTGATTACTTTTTCAGCACTCTTCTATTTTTGTACTTATTTTCCATATTTTGGAAAAACTAATAATTAAAATTCAATCTTCGATGATAAAAATAATGAATTTTTAAGAATAAGTGGATAAGATGAAAACCAGATGATGTTTTTTCTATAAAGTGCTATCAAGTATTTTTAAACTTGTAAAGAAAAAAACTGTATGTTATGATAGAGACAATTTTTGAGGGATAGATATGGTTAAAGAATTATTACAAGCTGCGTATGTTAAGATAAAGATGACTCTTTTTAAAAAGAAAAATGTAGATAATATGAATAATATGGATAAAGAATTAGTAGAATTTCTTAGCTGTTATAAGGAATATAAATATCGATGTGATGAAATTATGGACTTATTATTTAGTCCTAAAGTAAGAAATTATATTATTGAAGACAAAGACGCTACGGATTGTTTAATTTCTATTATTTCTTCTGGTTCTAACGAATTAAGAAACTTTTATTTTAATGAACAAACCATAGAAGAGATTATCAAACATGATCGATTAACTATACCCCTATGGAAGAGTAAATTTTATCCTAATAAAATCAAACTATTTTCTGAAGAATGGTTTTTACAAGCCCTAACAACAAGAAGAAACACTACCGCAGTAATTGAAGTAATTCGAGAAGAAATAGAAAAAAATCCAGATAATACCGAACTACAAACTACCTTAAAAGAAGGAGTGTTAACCTATTTTTCTTATCTAAAAAAAGATTTTTCAAAAAATATCGAAAGCATTAGTATTCTAATGAAAAAACTACCTTCCAAGTGGTATGAAGAATTTTTAGAACTGATTTTAGAGGACTTAAAAACTCTCGCAATTACCAATCCAGAAATAGATTGTAATGAAATATTTACAAATTCTTATATTACTTCTTGGCATCAATATCAGAATTTTGAAAAGATAGAAGCTATCGTCAATAAATTTAAAGGGATAAATACGTTATATTATTCTTTTTCTTTGATGTCTTCCTTATTAGAAAAATCGTTTGATTTTGAAAAAGTAATTCTTAATGAAGAACAGTTAAACTGGTTTCATCAGTATCTATTTAATGACTATTGTAAAAATAAATGGTTAAAAAGAATAGAGAGAAACCAAATCGAAAAATTATATTCTTGCTTTTCTAAAGAAATCATCGATTATCTATTTGATGATGATGGACTAATGATCTTAGAAGAAAATAATCGCTTTGAACAGTTATTATATAGTAGAATTTTCTATAACCAATTTCCTAACTCTAAATTGTTTATACGGTTATTGAATAAAAATATAAAAGCTTCTCCTAGTTATGATGAGGAAATTGAATACTTAACGAACTCATTTCAAGATGAACAAGTAATATTTCATTTATTAGATAAAAATATAGAAATCACGGATTACGATCATTTCTACCGAATATTTTTTAATTTACCGGCTAGTAAACAATTAAAATACTTAAAAACGCATTTAGAAGAACTATTCTTATTGAATAACGAACTTCTATTTCAAGGAGTAAAAAAAGAATCCTACGAAATAGTAAAAGATAGGATAGATATTAGTAGCTGGTGTTTTGAAGATGGTGACCTAACCAAAATAATTGAAAACAAAGAAGATTATTCTTTAGAACAACTAGAAATCATTTTTAGTAATCCCGCCAATTGGTTAACTATTTTAAAAAGTTATCACTCAAATAAACTATATCAAACGATTTTAAACTGGAATAATCAGAAATTAAATCAACTATATATGGGAAACGAAACTTTAACTACACTAAGAAAGTTAAATAAATTAGATCGAGTATATAGTATTATAGATAACATAGAAATAGATATTAGACCACTCATATTAAATATAGCTTCATTGATAGAAATTGGTGAAGAGCAAGTAGAAAAACATAAAATAGCTAGATTAAGTGATTACCCTGAAATGCCCCAAATCATTAATGGTGATAAGTACGTTTTCTTTTTCTACCTTCCTAATAGCCTAAAAGATAAGACAATATTATTTGAATTATTAGATTTCTATTTAACAAATACGAAGTATCTAGTTACCTTTTATCTATTAAGAAAAAATATCCATGACAAAAAAACTTTACAAGAATATTTTACTAGTCGAAAAGAATTAATTACCCGAATGGTTAAACAAAATAAAGAGGAGAATCCCTCTTGGCTTATATTTGGAAACCTACCGCAAGAAATACTAGTCAATGAATTTAATAAAGAAAGAGAACTAGCCATATTAGATTGTGATTTATTCGAATATCGAGAGATCTTTGGAAAATATTTTAATGGAAAATATAGACTTAGTGAAGATATTTTAGTTAGTGACCAATTCATCGAAAAATTTATTGATCATTATTCTGATTTAGAAGAATTAAAAAAGGATTTAAGTTTAGTCACTAATCGAGAAGAAATTATCGAATATCTAATGGATAAAATTAAAAATTACAGGAATAAGAAAAAAGAATTAGTAGAAAGTTTACATGATTCTAAAGAAGAATTTAAAACGTATTTAGAAGTTTTAATGAATAGCAGTGTAGATGTAGAAAAAAACGAATTTTTAAAAGATATGATCGATATTGTATTTTTTAACCGAAGAATTAAAGAAGTATTTTTAAAATATCAAGGACAAGATTTAGAAAAAATAAAATTAGATATTTTAAATCGTTTGATTAAGAATTCAACAGAAGATATTGCTTCTTCAATTACTAATCCATTAACTAAAAAAATAGTGAATTTAGAATATGATTTAGACGGAGAAAAAGTATTGATTCCAACAATAATATACGATGAAGAAGGATTTATTTTCTTAGTTAGAAGTATGCGTAGCGGAAGTCATATCATAAATAGCAATAGAAAAGAAAAGGTAGAATTTTTCAGTACTATAACAGAAAAAAACCGTTCGATGTATCATGGAGATACAGGAATTAAATGTGGTTATGTGAAAATTAATCCACAAGATATCATGCAAATAAATTCTTATGATGCGATTAGCAAAAACTCTAGTGGTAACAAATATGCTAGAGCTTATCTAAAATATCCAGAATGGATTTCGATGGAAGAATTGAATGAAAGAACGAGAAAAAAGGAAAGATACAATGAAATAAGTATTGAAGGAAGCTACATTCCTGACTATGTAATTAGTTATGATGAACCAAATCGTTTAACCGTAAACTATTCTCATAAACAAAATGTTCCTTTGGTAAAAATTTTAAGAAAAGCTTATCCTAACGCGATAGAAAATAATGAAGATCCTTATGCAGATTGGCAATAATATCTAGAAAAAATTTTCTTTTTTCTTGCCTTAAAGTTAGCTTTAGATATTAAAATGTAGTTAAGTAATAAAGAGGGATATTGCCATTAAATGAAGAAAAATAGAAAGTTTAGTTCAAAATAAAAAAATAATGGGTTTAAAATAACGGTTTTCTATATTAATTCCAAATAAAATGGAAATCTTAATAATGGGGGTGATTTTCAAATAGTAATAGAAGAAATCTATAAAGGAATTATATATTAGAAAACACAGAATAATAAAAATAGGAAAAGTACTTGCGAAGGAAAAGAAATAGATTTAAAATGAAAAATAAGGAGAGATGAATATGGAAAAAGCAAAAGTATATTTTACAAGTGAAGTATCACCAGAAAGTGTTGTAAAAATCTATGAAGCATTAGGAGTAGAATTACCTGGTAAGGTAGCTGTTAAATTACATTCCGGAGAACAGGGCAATCGAAATTATTTACGTCCTGAATTTGTTCAAAAAATGGTGGAAAGAGTAAATGGAACGGTTGTAGAGTGTAATACGGCTTATGAAGGAGCTAGAAATACAACAGAGAAGCATAAGAAATTGATGGAAGAACATGAGTGGTCAAAATATTTCAATGTCGATATCATGGATGAAGAAGGACCAGATATGGAATTAGAAATCCCAAATGGTATTCAAATTAAGAAAAACTATGTTGGTAAACATATGGCTAATTATGATTCAATGTTGGTATTATCCCATTTTAAAGGTCATGCGATGGGAGGCTTTGGTGGAGCTTTAAAACAATTATCGATCGGTTGTGCATCTTCTTATGGAAAAGCATATATTCATGGCGCAGGGGAAGCTAAAGAAAATATATTTGGGACTGATCAAGTAAAATTTGTTACATCGATGGGAGATGCTGCAAGTAGTGTTCACAAATATTTTAATGGTAATATTGCCTACATTAATGCGATGGTAAATATTTCTATTGATTGTGATTGTGATGGAAATGCTTCTGCCCCTTGTATGAAGAATATTGGAATTTTAGCAAGCACTGATCCAGTTGCGATTGATCAAGCATGTATTGATATTGTCTATAATAGTACTGATCCGGGTAAGGATAAACTAATTCATAGAATCGAAGAGAAAAAAGGATTATATATCATCGATACAGCTGAAAAGTTAAAGACTGGTACTAAAGAATACGAATTAATTAATATTGACAAATAAAATAACAAAAAGAGAAAGCCTAAGAAACTTTCTCTTTTCCTATACAAACCAAATTGTCTTAATATTCATATTTTATATTAGGTGATAAACAATATGAAAAAATTCTATCCGAGTAACTGTTTTATACTAGGACCAACTGGGCCGACAGGGCCTACTGGGCCTAGTAATGGCATTATTGGTCCCACCGGTCCAATGGGAATGACGGGTCCAACAGGTCCCACCGGTCCAATGGGAATGACGGGTCCAACAGGTCCCACCGGTCCAACGGGAATGACGGGTCCAACAGGCCCCACCGGGCCAATCGGAATGACGGGTTCAACGGGCCCAACGGGTCCAGAAATAAATAATAATTATGCTTTATTCCAAAATCAAGATACAGATATTACTTCTGGGACATTGATTCCCCTTTCTACGCAGTTTAGTGGCGGAAGTCCAACGATTACAGTAAGTGGCTCAACCATTACTTTACCTAGTCCAGGCACATATTACGTTTCCTTTAGTTTAACAGGCAGATTAGGCACTACTCAAAATGGAACCATAATTCCAATTATTGGTGGCGCAATCCAAGATCGTTATACTACCATCAATAATACCAATACTACTAATCCTGATATCACAATAGAAGATGGAGTTTTAGTTCAAGCACCTAGTACTACTACTATCCAATTCTTCTACAGCGGAAGTACAGATATGTCTAGGGCTAACTTCTTTGTTTCTGTATTTAAAGTTTCCAACCAATAAAGTATATTCTATTAAGCATGTACAAACAAAATAATATTTGCTAAAATAATGATAATAATGTAGGAGGCAAAGGTAATGAAAAGAATTGAATTTATAACTATACAATCTAAAGTAAATGGTTATGGTTTGGGTAAAGGGGTAAAATATATTTTTGAAAATTATCGAGATATCATCAAAGAAAAACTAGAACAGGGTTATGAGTATAAAGGATTTCTTCCTGTTGAAATAAGGGGAACAGGAGAAATAGAAAAAATAGATTTAATTTTTGAGAGTGTAGAAAGATAACAACTAAATAACAAGGAGTAATTGTATGAAAATTAAATTTATATCTAAAAAACACATTTTTTCGTTAATTAGTAACTTCGTTTTGGTTTTTTCTTTACTTTCGTTTTTATTAATAATCAGGAGAGAAACGCCAAGTGTAATTTCTGCCAGCGATTTTACCCAATACATGAAAGAACAAGGCTGTGATATTATTGATGTTCAAGAACAAGCTAACTATCCTGGAGTAGATACTTATTTAAACGTTTCCCAGTCGTGTCCATATTTAGCTAGTTATCTTGTTTTTCATGATGAAGCACAACAAGAGATGTTCTTCTCCACTTTAAAGAAAGAAGTATTATCTGCACCCAGCTTTCAATTTTTCACATACACAGAAATTCGTTTTCCTAGTTATCAAGAGTATTCAATAACAAGTAACCAATACAAAATGATAACCCAAAATCAAAATTCCATTTTATTTGCTTTCGGTGATATCGAGGATAAGACTACTATTTTATCATTATTTCAACAATTCAATTATCATTATACCGGTAATATTTTCTATTTACTGGGAATTTTTATCCTCACTTTTCTTTTGATTTTTCTAGTTAGCTTTTGGAAAATCGAAAAGAAAATAAGAGATAAAGGCTGGATTGTTCTAATTCCATTTTATAATATTGGGTGCTTAACTAAAGACATATTCGGTTCAACTTGGCATGTACTTTTCCTATTTATTCCAATCATAAATATATTCTTTATTTTAACTTTTCTCTATAAACTAGGAAAGGTGTTTAATAAGAGTAGTTATTATTGTATTGGACTTATGCTCTTACCAACAATTTTCTTACCATTACTTGCTTTTGATGATTCAAAGTACAATATAGATAGAGGTCAAAATGAAACCAAATACAATTGATGAATATATCGCATTAGCTAAAGCGGACATTTATTGACAGTAATCATATTTTTCATTCTTTTATATATTGGTTACCAAGTAAACTGGTATTATATTGTATGGGGAGATATCTTGTATTGTTAAGAACTATTGAGAGAATATATGTATATTTTAGCTTGAAAAAAATAAAAAAATATCTGATAGAAAATTGTTTGTTAGATAAATTAGGTAGTATTGACTTTTGGAATGAACATCATTATTTTTTAACCGCTAATTACATGATTATTATTAAAAAGGAAATCGTCTATGCCTTTCCTTATTCAGAAATAGAAAAAATAGATAAGAAAAGTAATGTTCATTTACATGGTTCGAATAGTAGAGTAGAAGAATATTTATATATAACAACAAAGATCAATGAATTTAAAGTATTAATATCAACAACATTATTAGTGGGGGAAGAGTATAGAGATATTAGTGATTATCTTTTAAATAAGAACCCTAATATCAAAGTAAATTCTATTTAGAAAACAAGATATGAGTTAAACAATAATGAGAAAATAACGCTAGTGATTATTGGATTAGTTCTAGTTTTTGCATCTTCTTTCTTTTCCTTCATATAAAGGGAGAAAAAACTCGATATCAAATAATAATTTAGAAAGGATGGAAGAAAAAATGAATAAAGAAAAATTAACACTTTATTTAATGATTGGAGAAATAAAATTTAGTGCTACTTTAGAAAATAACGAAACGACAAAAGAATTACTCCAACGCTTACCTTTAGAAATAGAAATGAAAGAATTAAATGGTAATGAAAAATATTATTATTTTGATGAGCACTTACCTAGGAATGCCTCTTTAGTAAATAAAATTAATGTAGGCGATATCATGCTATTTGGTGATAATTGCCTAGTCATTTTCTATCAGTCTTTTGTAACTTCTTATTCTTATACAAAACTTGGAAAAATAGATAATCCCGATTCATTAGCAGAAGTCCTAGGCTCTGGTAATATTAAAGTAAAAATAATGAAAGGAAACTGAAAGAAAGGAACAATGAACAAAAATAGAATTAGATATTGTCAACGGGATTTTCATTTGGCAGAAATAGAAGAACAACAATTAGACTGGAACTTAGAAAAATATGGTTGTGGTCCAACTTCAATTGCGAATATTTTAATCAATTATGGCTATTCCTTTAATCCTGTAGATATTGCCAAGAAAATACTATTTGATCGAGAAGGAAAGTTTGATCCTACTTATCTAAGAAATAAAGGAATCCATCCCGAAGGATTAATTTATTGCTTAAAGCGGTTAATCATAGAAGATAAACTAAATATTTCTTACTGGATTATCCATATCGATTTCTCGCATCCTGACAAACAAAAGAATCAAATAATCAAATGGGTAAAAGAAGGGAATATGGCAATTATCCATGTCGGCCCTTCGGAAGGAAGTCCACTAACTTTTTCCCAACATGGTCATTACTTAGTGGTTAGTGATGTCGATGACGAAGAAAATTTATATGTCATTAATTCTAATGAGATAGGGGATAATCAATTGGGTGTTCCTTTTAGATTCTCCTTGGTAATCGATAATATGCTAGGAAGAAAAGACTCCTTTCAATTTCTATTCATAAAAAATAACTAAAAAGTGAATATTTTTGCCAAGTGTTATAAAGTATTATATAATAAGTGACATGTCAAAAAAGAAAGAAGTGTCACGATGAAGAAAAATAATGAGGAAAAGTTTGAAAAGCAATTAGAAGAAATTTTTACTAAAGGGAATCAGTATTACTCTGATCAAGAAATTATCGAAAGAACGGAAGTAGCCACTAAATATTTAGATAAACGAAGAGAGTATGAATTAAAAAGAAAGATAAAAATATTTTGCGCTTTAACACTTAAAGATTTTAACTTAAAAATTAAGTGGATAAGAGAATCTTTTTTTAAAACGAAAAACAATACCTTAGTTTATGATTGGCTATCCTTAACTACTATATTAAAAGCTTCCTCTTTAGAAATACAGGAAATCCTACTAAATAGCCTTCTGTTCAATCATGTCTTTGAAAGAAAACAGGAATCTCTTCCAATCTCTAACTTTCCTCGTTATGGAGTGGAACTAGAATATTGTTCTTTACAATTTGAAATGATCAGGACATTAGCTACTACCGATCAATTACTAGCCAAGATGATGTATGCTATGAAAATACCTGAAGAATTAGTTAGTCAAATTACTAATTGCTTAGTCTTCGAGAAAAAGAACGTTACAACAAAATGGAACCTATCTAAAGAATGTGGCAATGATTGGACTCCTGAAATATCTTCACCCATTATGACAAATTCCTTAAATGACTTAAATCAATTAAAAGCAGTTTGCATGTTGTTTAAAGAACTAGGCGCTATGACGGATGAAGCAACAGGACTACATATTAATATCGATGCTAATTATTTTGAGGGTAATATTACGGCGTTAAAAAACTTGTTAATCATTTGGGGAGAATGTGAAGAACTATTCTACAAGCTAGCAAGTGGGGATCATAAAAGAATCAGAACTGTGGCCAAACGTTTTTGTTCTCCAATTAAAGATAATATTCAAAAAACATTCCAAGAAAATCCTACGTTAAAATTAGAAACGAAAGAAGATTTTTATTCTTTTATTTATACTATTCAAGTGCGAAATCGCCTAGAAACGGTATTACGATTAAAGGGAGTAAATTTAAAAGCTTATGATGATATAGAAACACTTACTGAGTTAGAAAAATATAATCTATTTAAGAAGTCCTTTTCTAAAACAGACTTTTATCATTACGGAGTACGCTATACGAGCCTTAATTTTAGTCAGATGAAATGGTATAAAAAAGATAAAGGTAGAATTGAGTTTCGGATATTTGATAATAGCTTATCTTATCAAGTGGTTATTGAAAACTTATTATTGATTGCGAGGCTTTGTGAAGTTAGTTTGAATCTTACAAAATCAAATCAAAGACAAAGTCAATTTTTCTTACTCCAAGAACATGAAGTAAGTGAAGAGGAGAAATTAAACCGACTACTAGATTTATTATTTGATGAAAAACAGATAAAAGAAGTCTTTAAACAACGGTGGCAGAGAGTAAAAGACGACTCTTTCTACCAACAATTTACAGGTGAAATAGCTACTTTCTCTCATCGTGAATCATCCCATTACTTATCGAAACACTTATAAAGTTTCCTATGAATAATTCAAAAAAGACAGAGCTTCTTTAAGTATCTATCTTTTTTTTGCCAATGATTTATATAAAGGGCTACCTAATTGATCTTTATCCATATTCTGCATATGTCCTTGATAATGGATAGTATCTTCTCCTTCAGGAGTTAAATAATAAACTTGACAGCATTTAATGTCTTTAGTTAGTAAAATTGGTTTTACTGCCCGTATTCCCATATGCCAATATCCTTGATAACCAATAGAACCCATGCCTGCTGAACAGTGTACATGAAGACCAATTCTCCCTAATGAACTTCTACCACTTACCATCGGAATTAAATGATAAGTTTCTGTCCATTCATTCGTTCTTCCTAAATAGATTTCATCGGGATAAAGCCATATTCCTTTATCTCCAATTGGAATTTTTTCAATAGTATTTTCTTTTTTCATATCTAAGATAGGATCAGTATAAATTCCAACGGTATCATGTAAAGTCAAGTTGACGGAATTAGGATTAATTAAAATTTTATCCTGAGGGCTAATGAAAATATCTGGATCACTTTTTTGCATTCTATTCTTGATTTCTTCGCCACTTAACATTCCCGATGAATAGATACCACAAGATTTTTCTTCATCAATCTTTCTTGTTTCATTAGATTTTTCTAAGCTAGGGAAAAAGGTTAAATTCGCAATCTTGATATCCGGATAAATAATGGTTGGTTTGGTTGCGATAATGCTTAAAAATAAGTGTCCATCAAAATTATCAGTTTTATAGCCATTTGTTAACTCGATACTAACCCCTAAAAGAGATAGTGTTGCTTTCCCATTCATCACAGGAACAAAACCATGAGTGGTTACTTTTTCTATCGTTTTGGCTAAATATACTTTATGAGGTTGTAAGAGTAATCCTTCTTCTGGAATTACTACTTTTCTTAAATTGACTGGCTGATCGTTTAATACTTCATGTAGATAATTACGACTATTTTTGGTATCGATAATATCATAGTCAAAGACATATAAAGTATTTCCTAATCTTAAATCACAACTATTTGGTTTATTTAAAGCATCTCCTTGTAAGTTTTCAATTACAATATTGCCTAATTCCATCTGTCTTTTTATCTCTTTACTTGTTAACATCTGACTTCACCAATACTTTCTGTTTCTGTTCATACTCGGTATAGAGCCTAGAAGCTGTTGGCTCCACTTGCCCAAAATATTTTCCACGATATTTATTCTTATCATCACCAATTAATGGATAATAATAAACTCGCCCAATTGGCATATTTTTATATACTCTAGTTGGATTATTACAGACAATCTCTAATGTCCAAGTGCCTTCGAATCCATTATCTCCAAACCCAGCAGTGACATGAATTTCCATACCTACTGCAGCTAACTCTTCTGTTCCCGCTAAAAGAGGAACAAATCCATATGTCTTGGTAAACTCTAAAGTTCTACCAATATAAAGTTCATTTGGCTTTAAGATTAACCCTTCATCAGGAATTATAATTTCTTTGGTAGGTGTAGAATTAGTAATACTTAAAAATGGTGCATCATAGACTTTGACAGAGTCACCAAGTGTTACTTCAATAAAATTCTCTTCTAAATGATCATTACTATTATCTACATATATACTTTTTCTAGTTATTTCTTCTTTAATTGCTTCTTTACTTAACATATAAACCTCCTCCAAAAATTTTAACAAAGATCATATCAAATAACAATCGAAATTAAGAAAATTATTTAACAATATGAGTATTAAAGGTTACTGCTCAGCCATAAATAGAAAATTTTATATCCCAAAAGTAAAAAAATATGACTTTCTAAGTTTTTACAAATGTTTTTTTGTAAGAGCTAAAGACTTTTTGTTAGGAATTTGATACAATCCTTTTTAGGGGGGAGAAATTATGGTGGAATATGAAAAGTTTAGTGAAGAGACTAAAAAGTTCTTTCAAAAAGCAATGGATATCTACGCAAATATCGAACCATTAGAAATTCAAAAAGTAGTAGAAAAGATTGGGGGTGATAAACAACAATATACGTTATCAAGATTAGACAAAAAAGTATTTTCCATGTTTATCGCAAGTTTTACTACGGATATCCACCTACAATCTCTCTTAGGAGAATATGATGATATTAAAAAAGAAGATTTATTTTCTTTTATTGGGATTAAAGAAGAAGAGATTAAACCATTAGAAAGTTCTTATTTAACGTATTATAATACGAAATTTAAATTAGATTTATTCAATATGGTAGAAGAAGACTTAGATACTTATTCTATTTTAGAAATTACTCCAGAATTTATTTACTATTTGTTAAGAAAAAACGTAGCTGGATCAGACGTAGTTGCTTATTTTATGGACTCAATGAAAGAACATTTAAATTATTCAGGATTTACTCATCTTAATCATCCTAGTTTTAAAACAGTCAATAATTATCTAGTATTGAATCATATGATACAGTATAAAAATTCTACTACTAAAAAGAATTCTCTATTTTTAACTGAAGAGGATGATTTAACTTTAGAACAGAAAAGACAAAATTTATTTACGAAAAGTCAACAAGAATTATGGACTCTTTTGGAAGAAATAAAGAAAAAGTTTATTGGTCAAGAAAGACTAGTAGAAGATTTATTTTATACGATGATTTATAACCAAGATTTAGCTTCTAATAAAAGATTAACGGATGGGGAGAGAGCAATTCTATTTATAGATGGACCAACGGGAACAGGAAAAACTGCAATTACCCGAGAAATTTGCCGTAAACTAACTATTCCCGTTGCTTTTGCTTCATCTGTCAATTATTCTTCAACCGGATATGAAGGAGCGAATATCACGGATTTGTTAGCACAATTATATCAAGCATCTGGAAACAATTTACAACTAGCAGAACGGGGAATTATTCTATTAGACGAATTTGATAAATTAGCTTACACATCGGATGATGGAATCAAAATGAAAAAAGCCGTTCAACAACAACTTCTTGATTTTCTTGGTGGTGGAGTATATCCCGTAAATATTGGAAATAAATTTTTAAAAACAGAACAAGTAGAATTTGATACGTCAAAGTTAACCTTTATTCTTCTAGGCGCTTTATCAGAACTAAGAAATAAAAAAATAGTAGATAGTGATATCTATTCTATTGTGCCAGAAGATTTAATTGCCCATGGCTTAGAACGTGAACTAGTAGGAAGAATCAATACTTATTTACACACTGATGAATATACCAAAGAAGATTTACTTAGAATTTTAAAAGAATCTTCTATCAGTCCAATACTGAGTTTAAAAAAGGGAGTATCTTTATATGGAAAAGAGTTAATCATCGATGAAGAGATCTATGAAGATATCGTAAATGCAGCTTACGATTTGCACAGTGGCGCAAGAGGACTACAAACGATTATTAATAATATTCGAACATCTTTTCTTAAAGAAATACTAAGAGGAGAAGAACAAACCATTTATTTAGGAAAAGAAAGAGTAAAAGAAGATATTGAAAAAATATTTGTAAGAAGGATAAACCGTTAAGATGAAGTATCAATATAATGGCCATTTACTAGAAGAAGAAAGAATAGAACTAGTCGCCACGGAAATCATGATGAAATACCCAGAGATCAATCGTAGAGATGCTGAAAAAATAGCTGCCCTAGAAGGAAGTATTTCTACTAACTGTAATTTCGATATGATATTTACCCGATTATATCATATTATGCTAATCATGAATCAGGACAAGAAAATAGTTAGGAAAGTATATAAAGATCTTCTTTTCTATTTAAAGGAAAATCAATCGACAGATAAAATAGATGTTTATGAACAAACGATAATAGAAATATATCGATTTTTAATGAATGAAAGAGAATTCCCTTTATTAGAAGAATATTAAGTACAAATGATTGGGTCTTTTAGTACCAAAAATATTTATAGTAAAAAAATTTACTAATAACTAAAAAAAGATAAGGAATGGTAGATGTACTTTCCTTTTTTGTTTGGTATAATACTAGTAAAGAAGGAGGATTTATGAAAAAGTGGAAAATTTATAGTATCATAATCACAATAATACTTGTCTTAGTAATTATTGGAGTATGTGTATATGCTTTTGTTATTCGTGAAACATTTACTGAGGAAGAAGCTAAAAATATTGCCTTAGAATATGCAAATGTGGTGGAAGATAATGTCACCTTTTTATCAGTTAAGAAAGACCATGGAGATAGAGAGTTTGAGATCAAATTTTATGATGATTTGTATGAATATGAACTCGATGTTAATTATCATAATGGCAAAGTAGCTAATTTTGAAAAAGATATTAGAGATAATGTCAATATTAAAGACGATCAGACAGTTTCCATGACCGAAGAAGAAGCTAAAAATATTGCGCTACAAAGAGTAGGAAAAACAGATGATGAAGTAACCTTTACTAAAGTAAGAACGGATAGAGAAAACGGAATTACGGTCTATGAAGTTGACTTTTATGATACAGAAAAAGAATATGAGTTAAGTATAGATGTGGATACCAAAGAAGTAATTAGTTATAAAGAAGATGAACTACATACTCATAATGATAATTCTAATACGACCCCTACCAATAACTATATTGGAACTAAAAGAGCGAAAGAAATAGTTTTAGACCATGCCAAATTAAGTAGTAGTGAAGTAACCTTTCGTAAAGTAGAATTGGATGTTGATTACCAAATTGCGACTTATGAAATAGAATTTGATTATCAGTATTTTGAATATGAATATGAACTAAACGCAGTAACTGGTGAAATCCTAAAGTACGAAAGAGATAGGTAAAACCCAATCAGATAATATAGATAATAATAAAATAATTGAAAAGAAAAAGGTGTAAAAAAATGAAAGATTTAGATGAATACCAAGAAAAAGAAATAAAAGTCTTAGAAGTAGATATAGCGAGTTTAACTAAAAAATTAGAAGAAATCGGGGCAAAAAAAGTATACGATGATACTAGAGAAATTATTGTTTTAGATACAAAAGATAGACAATTTTTAAAACAACAGGATAAATTAGTTAGAGTAACCGATGAAGGAAGTATCAAAGTAACGATGCATATTCATCAAAGTGATCCAACTAAGAAAAGACAAATCAAATTTAAAGCAAGCCGATTAAAAGAAACTCTAGATTTTTTTCATGAAATGGGCTTAGATCCAATTAGTAGAGTAAAAGCACCTAGGATTTCTTATGAATTAGGAAAAATAGATTTCGATATCGATAGTTTTCCACTCATTCCACCATTCTTAGAAATTGATATTGAACATATCAGAGAAGAAGGATATACTGTAGAAAGTTTATTGAAAAAATTAGGATTAGAAAATAACATAGTAGTAGAAATGGGAACTGAAGATATCCATAAACTCTATCACATTGATTATTTTGAGGCTTATCAAGTCGTGGAAGAAAAGAAATCAGTAAAGTAGGAAAAAGATAAATTACAAGTGATAGGGGTTATAAATAATAAAAGGGGTTCGTATGATAGAGTTTAAAAAGATAAGTGAGTTTCCAAAAGGTACATTATATAATCAGTTAGTAGATGCCTATTCATTTAATGTTAATTGTCAAAAAACTTGGGACCAAATGTGGCAGGAGTATGACAATTTTTTCTATTCTAATTTGGACTCTATTGCGGATAAATATGGTTTTATTACTGTAGTAGATGGTATTGCAGTTGGTCATATATCTTGGGATCCACGAAATAGACCTAACGAGGTAACCATAGGACATAACTGTATCTTATCTAGTTTCAAAGGTAGAGGGTATGGTAAACTTCAATTAGAAGAAGCAATTAATCGAATTAAAGAATATGATGTAAAGAAAATTGTTGTTACGACGAATGAAATCTTATTACCTGCTCAGAAGAATTATGAAAGTGTAGGGTTTATCAAAGTGGCCGAAAGAAAAAATACTGAAACTCCGTTTGCTGGTAATTATATAGATTATGAAATGATAATAAAACAATAATAGTAATTGGAAGAAAAACAAAAAATTAAATGATTACACGAGAAAAAACTAAAAGATTTTAATAAAGAAGATATATGAATTAAAAACTTTGAAAATAGTTTAATAATTAACATATCAATAATAATTTATGGAGGAATTAAGATGGGAAAATTCTCTCAATTAGGAGCTATAAATAATAAAATTGAAAATAATAACAAATTATGTTTTGCGAAAGAAAACTTATCAGTAGAACAATTTGATAAGTTATATAAGTCGTATAGGCAATTATTTTGGTTTCAAATTGCTCCAGTTATCGTGTTTATAGTGATAATTATTTTTATGTTGATTTTCATTCCATCAGATTATTCCAATTTAAAATCAGGAATTATACTATTGGGAATTGCGTTCTTTGTAGTCCCTTTTTTCCTATCTGGTTAATCATATCGCAATTTACTGCTGGAAAATTGTGGCACAAGTATTCTAAATGGTATAAAAAAGAAGGAAGTATGAACGAATTGTATGAATTGCTTAAATAAATGGATTTGTATGGAGGATATATGAATAAAGGAAAAACAGGAATATTGATGATAATACTAGGAAACGTATTATATTTAACTCATACTTTTTTTGCAAGTAATGAAATAACGCCATTTGGCGAGTTTACTTCGGGAATACTACTAGGTTTATCAGTAGGAATTAATTTAATAGGAGTAATATTGTTAGCACAATATATTTCAAAAAACGAGAAAGTATAGAATGTATAAAACTTAGAAGAAAAAGTCAATGAAATGTCTTTAATCGAAAATAAAGATAATTTTAAATGTTAACCAATAATACAGAATAGTAAAGTACCGTAAATAAGAAAAATATATTATCCAATGTATTGTATAATTAGAAATGTTAAAACTCTTTGACAAACTTCCAAAGTACTTCTATAGATTTGTTAACCACTTATTATCTATAATGGTCAGTGAAAGGAGAAATAGAAATGAAATTAGGTGAAAACATTTTAAAGTTAAGAAAACAAAATGGATTATCACAAGAACAACTAGGTGAACAAATTGGAGTTACTAGACAGACAATTTCTAATTGGGAACTAAATGAAACAACACCCAATCCAGAACAATTAAAGGCTTTATCTAAAGTATTAAGTGTTAGCCTTGATGAATTATTAGATAATGAAGTTGAAGGAGTTTTGATGAAGAAAGTTAGCAATACTGAGCAATTAGCAGGAACAATTAATAAAGGATTAAGAATTCTTGGTAAAGGTTTTCTGATATATATTGTATTAGTAATAGTCGCTCTAATTGGTTTGGCTATATATGCATTAGTTAAATAAGTTAAATTACTATTTATAAAGTAAATCACTAATATAGGAGATTTACTTTATTTTATATAATTTAATATCAATAAAGTTACAAATAGAATTTGATATTGAAGTGAGAGAAATAGAAGAAGTAATAAAAAATACGACTGAAGAAAAAGAATTAAATAGATAAATAATAAATGATCAATTCGTTGACTATTTGTGTACCCTTGAAATGTTTCCTGTTAAAAATAACTTTTACATTATAGAATATTAGTGTGAAAGGAGCAAAAAATATGAATCAAGAAAAGATTGGAAAATTCATTGCTGAATGTAGAAAAACGAAAAATATGACGCAACAAGAATTGGCAGAAAAATTGAACGTATCAGACCGTACTGTTGGAAATTGGGAAAATGGAAGAAATATGCCTGACTTATCCTTGTTTAAACCTTTGTGTAATGAACTAAATATTTCTTTAAATGATTTGATGAGTGGCGAAAAGGTAAAAGAAAGAGAATACCAAGAAAAATTAGAAGAGAATACAATCAATATAATAGATTATACGAATAAAAAAATCGAAAATCGAAATCATTTTATAGGTCTGATATTCATCACGTTTGGAGTTTTAATTTCAATTACTGCCATTGCCATATTTCCTAGTGAAAGTAGCTGGGGATCTATTTACTCGGTTTTGGGAGCGATAATTTCTTTAATTGGTGTCAGCAGATTTACAAAGCGATTAAGCTATCCGAAAAGATTAATAAGTAATTTTGGCTATTTTTTTATATTTATATCCGTACTGATGACAATAGATTATATCGGTGTCGTTAATATTCACCAAGCCCCAAGATTTTCATTAGTAAAAGTGTCAGGAGAAAATATTATATATTATGATACACTATTTTATGACGTAGTTAGATGCAATGTAAATAGAGATAACGAAACATTTAAAGTAATAAAAAATCAAAAATACGATCGAGATAACATAGATAATTTTTGTAAATAATAAAAATGACAATTGATGAAATGGATATTTTGTGACTTTTCATAGTGTCATTTATACAACAGTTAAATAATCTAAATAATCATATAGTGTAAAATCGCTCTGTTTTATAGTTAAAAATAAAGAAAAGATGATATAATGATTTACGGAAGTATAGGAGGTATTACAAGTGAAAAAAAATAAAAATTTATTCATCCAACCCTTTTTGAAATGGGCAGGTGGAAAAAGGCAGCTAATACCCCAAATGGAAAAATATCTTAAAAAAGTAAAATATACAAATTATTACGAACCTTTTATTGGAGGCGGATCCATCTTATTTTATTTACAGCCTACCAAAGCAGTAGTTAATGATTATAATAAAGATTTAATTGAATGCTATAAATGTATTAAAGATAATTATGAGGAATTAATTACTAAATTAGAAGAATATGAAAACAAGAATAATGCCGATGATTATTATAAAATTAGAGAGTTAGATCGAAAAGAAGAATATAAAACTTGGTCATCTGTTGAAAAATCAGCAAGATTGATTTACTTAAACAGAACCTGTTATAACGGACTTTTTAGATTAAATAGTTCTGGGCATTTTAATACTCCATTTGGTAAATATAAAAATCCGAATATTTGTAATAAACCAGTTTTGAATGCTCTTCATGAATATTTTACCCAAAATGATATTGAATTTAGAAATGGAGACTTTGAAGAATGTTGTAAAGATGTTCCTAAAGGATCATTAGTATATTTTGATCCTCCATATGATCAGTTCGATGATCAAGTTAATTTTGTTGGATACACAGAGAATGGTTTTACTAGAGAAGACCAAGAAAGATTAAAAAAACTCTGTGATAGATTAATTGATAATGGTTGTACAGTAATCATTAGTAACTCCTCAACACCATTCATAAAAAAATTATATAGTGATAAAACTAGATATAAAATTCATACTTTAATGGCAAAGAGAAATATTAACTCTGATGCGAAAAAAAGAGGACAAATTCAGGAGGTGTTGATCGTTGGCACAAGGAAAGAATGATACTGCTTGGGAAGAAATCTTTGAACAATATAACATCTTAGACGAAATAAAGAAAAATGGTTATTTTACTATTAGTGCCACGCAAATAAAAAAACTTAGAGAACCACGATTGATGACTAAGTTTGATAGTAAAATTGATCTGCCAGATATCTTTAATCGTCATCATCTAGCAATTTTACCAACCAAAAGAGGAGAATATTTAATAGGTAAGTTTAAAAACTATCAAGAGGTAAATTTGGATAACTCTATTGTGATTGAAACAAAGTATTTACCTGATTATATAACTACAATTGATAGTAAAAATATATCTAGTGAAGCCATATCTTTATCTTCTGCTTTTATTTCTGGAATGTTAGAAGATTTAATTGGCGAAAAGGTAGTTCCAACAATTCAAGGAAGAATGGGTACAGGAAATTTTGAATATATTATTAAAACAGAAGAAAATGAGGATTTTCATATTCAAGTAGAAAACTCACAAATGGAAATAGATGGAAGCTATGAAGGATTAACCAAGTTTGTGATTGTAGAAGCTAAAAATCATTATATGAGTGACTTTATCATTAGACAATTATATTATCCATATAGAGTATGGCGAAAGATAACAAGCAAAGAAATAATTCCAGTTATGTTAATTAAACATAATAATATTTTTAATTTTTATATTTATCGTTTTGATGATGAAAACAGATATAATAGTATAAAACTAGTTAAAATTAAAAGATATATTTTAGGAGAAGTTTATCAACAAATTGAAATAGAAGATATTTTGAATATCATGAAAACAATAAAATTTGTCGAAGAGGATCCAAAGATTCCTTTTCCTCAAGCCAATACTTTCTATCGAGTCTTAGACTTTATAAATATTTTAAATGATTCAGAGATGAAAATAAGTGAGATTGCTGATCTCTATGAATTCGATATACGTCAAGGTGGTTATTATAGTGCTGCAGCTAGATATTTAGGATTTGTAGAAAAATCCCACAACGGGTATTGCTTAACACAAGCAGGTAAAGAATTAAATAAAATGGATTATAAGACAAAAAATTTAACAATTATTAAAGCAATGATCTCCCATAAACCTTTCTATTTAGCGTTAAAACAATATTTAGATACTGGAAAGATTGACAATCATTTAATTGCCCAAACGATTTTAGAAGTTTCTCCTAATGTAAATAGTTTGGAAACTGCCCTAAGACGAGCTAGTGGAATTTTGCCTTGGATCAAATGGATTATCAGCTTAACTGTACAAGACAAATCTTAGTCTTGATAGTAAGGAATATTAGGGAAGTATTACGGTAAAAATAATATTTGATAAAGGAGTTAGACTATGGGATTATTTTCTCAAACGACTAAAAATAAAGAGAAAAAATTAGATGTTCAAAAAGCCTTTGAGCTAAATTTAAAATATATATCTAGTCAAGAAATAAATGTTGAAGATATAAAAAAACAATTTGTAAAGTCAAATACTAGATTTTATTTAACGGTAGGGGAGATTGATTGCCCAAGTGGTAGAATTATTGTTTCTGATCCACTTGCTTATTTAGTAAGTGGAAAGTTCTCTCCTATATTGGAAACAGAGATTCCTATTGGAAAATATCCGGTTGAGGTTTCTATATGCCGAAGTAATGAAATAGGAATAAGAATGTGTACAGCTAGATTAAAAATAAAAAATACTCCGGTTGTAAAATATGTCATCGCCAATCCTACTGAAGAAAGTGCTGCTTTCATCGCGAAAGACGGAATTTTGAGTGGCTTTCCAGTAGATGCAGGAATGATTTCGTTTTGTGATGAGCAAGTTGCCAAAGAATATCAAACATTTTTAGATACTTGGTATCAAAATAATCCTGACGGTAATCACTACGATGATTATTTTGCACCATTTTTTAAGGAAAGTGCACTAAAGTTACCTCAATACCAAAGAGAAGATGGTGATTTTATCGAATGGGAAAATCCCAACACTAAACATAAATTAGTGATGATAGCTAGTGGTTTAGGAGATGGTTTCTATCAGTCTTATTGGGGATACGATGCACAAAATGAAATCTGTGAACTGATTGTTCCCTTAGTAAATCCTGACTTATTTGGCGTTTAATCTATGAAATAGAGAAGTAAAAGAAAGTAAGAAGGGAAAAGACTGATTCATGGATAGAACCAAAATAGATAGAAATGATAGGATAAGAGGTTCATTAATAGCGGGGGCAATTGGGGATGCACCTGGTTATCCAATAGAGTTTGAAAGAAATATCCAAGAAAGACAAGTTAGTAAATATATATTCGATAAGGGAATAATATCTGATGATACTCAAATGACTTTATTTACTGCTAACGCATTATTATGGAGAGAAACAAGAGCCGTTTTAAAAGGAATCGCCCCACCTCTTAAAGATACTATTTATTTGGCTTATTTAGATTGTCTAGAAACACAGACTGGAAAGAAAAATGAAAAAACAATTTCTTGGATAAAAGAAGTACCAGAATTAAAAGAAAAAAGAGTGCCGGGAAATACTTGTTTAAGTGCTTTATTATCTGAAAAAATGGGAACTTTCGAAGAACCAATTAACCACAGTAAAGGCTGCGGAACAGTAATGAGAATTGCGCCTATTGGTTTATCTATAGAAGATCCCCTTACAGCTGGAAAAATCGCAAGAGAAGCAAGTGCCATAACACATGGACACCAGTTGGGAATGATTCCTTCTGATTTTGAAGCTATCTTCATTAATATATTAACTAACGAAGATCTATCGCTAGAAGAATCATTAGAAAAAGCATTAAAATTGTATGCCGAAAATTCAAGTATCTATTCAGAAGAATTTAGCGACTATTTTCTCCAGTTAGTAAACAAGGCAATTGTCCTTAGTAAGGAAAATATACAAGATACTTTAGCCATCAAAGAACTAGGAGAAGGATGGGTAGCAGAAGAAGCTTTAGCGATTGTCTTATATTCTTGTTTGAAACATCAAAATAGTATAATAGATACCTTAATATGTGCAGTCAATCATGATGGAGATAGTGATTCAACTGGAGCGATTGCCGGTAATATCATTGGTGCTTATCTAGGATATTCTTCAATAGATAAATATTACATTGATCATCTAGAATTAAAAGAATTAATCTTAGAACTAGCAGACGATCTATCGTATTCTATAACTGATTTGTTTAGTAACGAAACAAGTAATTCGTTATGGCTAGATAAATATGTTACTTGTCAAAAGAAAAAAACATTGTTAAAGGGAGGAAAATCACGAATAATCAATTACAGGAATTTTTAATTAAAGCTAAGAAAGAAACTTATGCTAATAGTGAAGCTGAAAAAATTAATTCTTCTAGAATTGGTTCACGGGATTATGAATATCGTAATGGGAATATGGTATATCATGATACTTATTTTGGCGGAACTAATTTTATGGGAGAAGAAGTGGTTTACTTAGAAAAAGATACGCCTATATGGGGAATGAACTACTATGGAGTAACCTTAGATGAATCACTAAGTGAAGAGGCAATGGATAAAGCATTAAGACCTGCTCTTATGTTAGTGGGTAGTGATGATACAATCCCAGTAAGAGGACCCAAAGAGTATACGAACGGTGAATACAAATATACCTTTCAGGCTACTGGAAGTATCGAATATTTTGAAGGGGAAGAAAATATTTATAAAAAGGATAAAAAAGTTTACACGTTAAAGTGTCATGGTGGAGTAATTATATGAGTTTAAATAATCATATTAACGATTATGATGCGTTCGCAGAAAAGAGACATTACGAGGTCATAAATGGAATGAAAAAATCATTACGATTTGTAGAAAAGCCAATGATGATATCGATGTTACCAAACTTAGAAGGAAAAAGAGTACTTATGCTCGGATGTGGAACTGCAGAAGAAAGTGAAATATTAAGTAAATATAATCCAAAAAAGATAACTGGAATCGATATTTCCTCAAAATCTATAATGATTGCTAAGAAAAGTTATCCCCATTGCGAATTTTTCGTTGGAAATATGCTAGAACTCCCTTTCCAAGAAAATGAATTTGATTTTATTTTTAGCAGTTTAGCCATTAGTCATGTGGAAGATAAAGACAAAGTGTTCCAGGAATTATATAGAGTTTTAGATAATGAAGGAGAATTATTATTTTCAGTTGGGCACCCAATGAGATTTGCTACTGAAAAAATAGATTGTAATGGTACTTATTATCATGTTATAGGATTTGAAGGTGGTAGTAACGGCAATCATGTATTAGGAAACTACATGTCTCATACCAAACAAATAAATTGTTTTAACGATAACGAAGTACTAGAAGAGTTTATAGCTCCACCATCATATTTTTTTGAAACACTGATCAATAATCATTTCACAGTTGTAAATTTTAAAGAATCTAGATGTATCGATGAATGTAAAGAAGTAGATGAATCCTATTACAATAAATTTCACGAACTACCCCAATTTATGGCATTTTTGGCAAAGAAAGATAGATAGTCTTCAAGGTTCAATGTCAAGTAGTGTTGGTGGAGCCAAAACTTATGATAAATGAACTATG